>Ga0123353_10000223_pt1 | contig 72131 bp, 50 predicted proteins | sample TergutLab28metaG_3_FD_92763 | JGI IMG/M metagenome (GOLD analysis project Ga0123353, IMG submission 92763) | Labiotermes labralis P3 segment gut microbial communities from Petit-Saut dam, French Guiana - Lab288 P3 | ecosystem: Host-associated > Arthropoda: Insects > Digestive system > Gut ... | reverse complement strand
AGAAGTCCGAGAAAAATATGTCGGCGAAGTGATCAAAACGTGGGACGTTGAACTCAATCCTGCGGCGAATCACTTCGACCGTTCCACGACGATTTCGTTCAACAGCGACCATGCCGGTGCGTTCTTGATTCGCGCCGAGATGGACGATGCTAATGGAGGTGGGGGCAACGCGGAGACGGCAGTCGTGTGGCTCGAAGATACCGCCATTGTGCGAAAGCAACTTGACGGTTCATTGCTCTATTTCATTGCCGATGCCGAGTCGGGCAAGCCGATACCGTCGGCGAAGGTCGATCTCTTCGGTTATCAGGCGGTACAACAGCGAACGCCTGCGTCCAGTAACCGAACGAGAACCGAACTAGCATTGACGTGGACATTTCGAGAATCAACACAAAAAACAGACAACAATGGCTTTGCCCAATTCGCACCAGATGCAGCCGACAGGAATTTTAACTCGCTAATAACCGTAACAGTGCCGGGCAAGAAGGGAGTCGCACATCTCGGTTTTGAGAATCTCTGGGTCTCGCCTCGGCATGATCAGACTTACAACGAAGTCAAAACTTTTGTGATCACGGATCGTCCCGTGTATCGACCGTTGGACACCGTCAACATCAAGGCGTGGGTCGGTACGGCAAAATATGACATGCCGAAGACCAACGAGTGGGCTGGCAAAGCAATCAAGTACGAAATTTACGATCCGAGGGGCGAAAAGATTGTCGAAAAGGAGATTGTTCTCGACGGATACGGCGGAATGACAGCGGAGTTAGAACTTCCGAAAGATGCCGCTCTCGGAGTGTACACTCTCCAATTCCGACGGCTCGGTTCCGTCGAGAATCGCCGCGATTGGCTAGGCGGCGGAAGTTTCCGAGTCGAAGAGTACAAAAAGCCGGAGTACGAAGTTACGGTCGATGCCCCGAAGGAACCGGCGGCACTCGGTGATACGATTACGGCAACGATCAAGGCTCAGTATTACTTCGGTTCGCCGGTGGCAGAAGCGACAGTCAAATATACAGTGAAGCGGGAAAAAGCGAGTGCTGATTGGTTTCCGATTATGCCCTGGGACTGGTTTTACGGCAACGGCTACGGTTGGTTCGCTTACGACAGCGACTGGCTGCCCGGCTGGTCTCGCTGGGGCATTCGCCGACCGAGTCCGTCGTGGTTCCCTCGATATTCGGGACCGCCGGAGATCGTTGCGGAAGTGGAAACGCAAATCAAACCGGACGGCACCGTCGACGTGGTGATCGACACTGCGATTGCGAAGGAGTTGTTTCCGAATGACAGTCAGCGATACACGATTACGGCGGAGGTGGTTGACAATTCCCGGCGGACGATTGTCGGCACGGGCACGGTCTTGGTTGCCAAGGAACCTTTCAATGTCTATTCGTGGGTGGATCGCGGCTTTTACACATCGGGTCAAAAGATAGCGGCAAGTTTTCAGACTCGTCGTTTAGATGGCAAGCCCGTGCCGGGCGAAGCGGCAGTGAAGGTCTTCAGACTTTCCTACGAAACAAAAGCCGGAATGGAGCGCAGTGCAATGACGGTGAGCGAAACGGAAGCCCACTCCGCAACGGTAACATTCGACGCGAATGGCAGAGCGAGTCTCGACTTAACCGCCGCCGCACCGGGACAGTATCGGATTGCATGCGTGTTAGGTGGACAAGAAGGCGGGTATGTTTTTAATGTGTATGCGAATACAATGCGCATGAGCGGGGGGCTTACGCCCCCCGACGGCGCAACGAGCAAGTCTCTTGGTAATTCGTCGGGGGGCATAAGCCCCCCGCTCGTACGCTCTCAAGCGTGGACATACAACGCCCTCGAACTCATTCCCGAACGCTCGGAATACGCTCCTGGTGAAAACGTTACTCTTCGCATCAACACCGACAGGGAAAACTCGACGGTATTGCTCTTCGTCAAGCCGACGAACGGCGTGGCAACAGGACGACCACAAGTATTGAGACTCGAAGGCAAATCGACCGAAGTGTCCATTCCCGTCGTGCAACGAGATATGCCGAACTTCTTCGTCGAAGCACTCACGATAACGGACGGAAAAATCGTGAACGAAGTAAGAGAAATCGTCGTACCGCCGCAAGAGCGGGTGCTGAACGTCGAAGTGAAACCCAATGCCGACACCTACAAGCCCGGCGGGAAAGCAACTGTCGACTTGATAGTTACCGATTTAGAGGGCAAACCGGTCATCGGACAGATTGCCGTTACGATTTACGACAAGTCGGTCGAGTACATGTCGGGTGGTTCGAACGTCGGCGACATCAAGGAGTTTTTCTGGAAGTGGCGACGACACCATCATCCGCAAACGACGAGCAATCTGGAACGTTGGTGGGACAGTTTCGGCGATCCCGATAAGCCCGGTATGGAATCGCTAGGCATCTTCGGATTTGAAGAGGCGGAAAACGATGCAGTCTTTGCGAACGGCATGGTGCCGCAAGCCCGGATGATGCGCGGCGGTGGCATGGGCGGTGGTATGCTTTTGAATGCGGAGGCAATGGACATGGCAATGCCGATGGCGGCACCGGCTATGGCGGTAGAGGTTTCTGCACCAGACGCTGGAGGAGCACTGTTTGGTGGAATAGAAAGGAAAGCCGAATCCGACTTTGATGACTCCGGTGGAGCATTAGTCGAACCGACGATTCGCTCGAACTTTGCGGACACTGCGTTGTGGATTGGGGCATTGGAAACGAACAGCGATGGCATTGCGCAGATCGAACTCGACATGCCGGAGTCGTTGACGACTTGGAAGATCAATGTTTGGACAATGGCACTCGGTACCCGCGTCGGACACGGCAGTACCGAAGTGATTACACGCAAGGATTTAATTATCCGTATGCAAACGCCAAGGTTTTTGATTGAAAAAGATAAGGCGGTCTTCTCGGCGAATGTACATAATTATCTGGCGGGGGAGAAAGAGGTTACGGTTTCGTTAACCACTGTCATTCCCGCGAAGGCGGGAATCCAGACGGAAGACGTGAATGTCAACTCTCTAGACCCCCGCCTACGCGGGGGTGACGTGAGTCTTATCAACGAAACCACTCGCACCCAACTCATCAAAATTCCCACCAATGGCGAAGCCCGCATCGACTGGCTCGTCGAAGCCAAGGCCGCCGGGGATGCCGTTATCGTGATGAAGGCACTGACCGACGAGGAGTCCGATGCCGTGGAACGTACCTTGCCCGTGTATGTTCACGGTATGCTTAAACAGGACTCCTTCTCGGCATTCATCGTCCCGGAGGCGACTTCGACGACCATCGAAATCCGTGTGCCGGAGGAGCGCCGACCGGAGCAGACGAAGTTGACGGTCAACTTTTCGCCGTCGCTTGCCGCGTCGATGATTGATGCGTTGCCGTACCTCGTGGACTATCCTTATGGTTGTACGGAACAGACGCTCAACAAGTTCTTACCGACGGTGATTGTGCGTAAAGTTATCGGCGATGGTTGGGATATTTCTCGAAGAGAGACGGGGACTGTGTCCCCGCAGCAAAGCGAAAGGTCCGGCGACACAGTCGCCGTCTCTCATGATTGGGCAATCGCACGAAAAGTTTCCCCCGTCTTCGACCGGGAACAAATCGACGAAATGGTACGCGACGGCGTAACTCGGCTGACGAATATGCAGTTAAGCGACGGCGGTTGGGGTTGGTTCAGCGGTTGGGGAGAGCGCAGTTCGGCACACCTCACCGCTCTGGTCTTGCACGGTTTGTTCATGGCAAAAGAGTGCGATGTCGATGTGCCGGACGATGTTTTAGATCGCGGTATGAATTGGCTACGGCGTTATCAGGAACAGCAAATCGTGCGTCTGAAAAATGCGACGATTCCTGACAAAACGGAACGCAGACTCGATTGGAAAGATCGAGCGGACGAAGTCGATGCGTTTGTCTTTATGGTGCTTGCCCAGCATTCCGGCATGACTGCCCTTGATGGTCCGACGGCGGATATGATGGAATTCTTGCAGCGGGACAGAGGCAAACTTTCTCTCTATGCCGTCGCGATGGTCGGGATTGCCGAAAGTCATCTGCCCGGCGGGGATGTTGCGCCGTATGTCAGAATCTTGGAGCAGTATCTGGTGCAAGACAATGCTAATCAAACAGCATACCTGAATCTTAGCCGGTACTCCGGTTGGCGGTGGTGGAATTGGTACGGCAGTGAGTTCGAAACGCAAGCGTATTACTTGACATTGCTGATGCGAAGCGATCCGAAAAGTCCTGTCGCACCGGGCTTGGTTAAATACCTGCTTGCAAACCGGAAGCATGCGACGTATTGGAATTCGACAAGGGATACAGCAATTGTGATCGAAACGTTTGCCGAGTACATGCGTGCCACCGGCGAAGGTAAAGTCGATGTTACGGTCGAGGTACTTTTGGACGGCATGGTCAAGAAGACGATCGAATTCACACAGGAAAATTTTTTGGTAACAGACGGCACACTGGTGCTCGGACCGGATGAAGTTTCATCGGGCGTGCACAAGATCGAGGTTCGCAAGAAGGGTGAAAACCCGTTGTATGTAACGGCGTATTTGGAAAGCTTCACACTGGAAGACCCGATTGAGAAAGCCGGTTTGGAGGTTCAAGTCGAACGACGGATGTACCGTCTTGTTCGGGACGAATCGGCAACGGTCGCCGCTCCCGGTGGTCGTGGACAAGTCGTCGATATGAAGGTGGAGAAGTACAAAAGAGAGCTGGCGACTGTGTCGACGTTTGAACTCCAATCCGGCAACCTCATCGAAGTCGAACTCATCATCGAGAGCAAGAACGATTACGAGAATCTCATCATCGAGGACTGGAAGGCGGCGGGTACGGAACCAGTGGACTTGCGCAGCGGCTACAACGGCAACGAGTTAGGGGCATACGTAGAGTTCCGCGATGAACGGGTGGTGTTCTTCGTGAATCGCTTAGCGCGCGGCAAGCACTCGGTAACGTATCGTCTGCGAGCGGAAACGCCGGGACAATTCAGTGCGCTGCCGACGAAAATCGAAGCGATGTACGCCCCGGAACTCAAAGGCAATTCCGATGAGAATAAGGTACAGATTGCGGAATAACATTTATTGAATCCATGTCCCGAACGTTTCTCTCCCTTTCCGCTGACCGATGCGATCCGACAACGGCACGGTATCGGATCGTACTGATTCCCTACGAAGGTACGGTCTGCTTCCTCGGCGGCACCGCCCGAGGTCCCGATGCTATTCTCGACGTTTCCGATCAAATGGAACACTTCGACGAAGAACTGCTTTGCGACTTTACCCGGTTCGGCATTGCAACCTTTCCGCCGATTCCGTCTGCCGATACGCCGGAACAAATGTTCGACCGGATTTATCAGACGGTCAGACAAGAATCCTATTTTCAACAGGGCAAGTTTCCTCTTTTTCTCGGCGGCGAACATAGCATTACTCCGCCGATAGTCCGTGCCGCTGTCGAATGTTACGGCACAGTGAGCGTTCTGCAATTCGATGCTCACACCGACCTTCGGGAATCTTTTACCGGCAGAAAACTTTCCCACGCTTCGGCAATGCGAAGGGTTCTCGACGTTACGCCGAATCTCGTGCAAGTCGGCATCCGCAGTTTCAGTGAAGAGGAATACCAAGAATGTCCCCGGCAAATCGAGGCACTCATCACGCCACGAATGTTATTGCAGAATCAGGAACGTTGCGTCGCAACAATCCTCGACGCTTTGACGGAACCGGTTTATATCACGGTCGATATTGACGTATTTGATCCGGTATTTGCTCCGGGGACGGGAACGCCGGAGCCGGGCGGACTCGATTGGTTTCAAGTTACGGAAATCCTGCGTCGGGTTTGCGAAGTGAAAAACGTCGTGGGGGCGGATATCGTCGAAGTCGCACCGCTCGGCGGAAACAATGTCGTTACTGAGTTTCTTGCAGCCCGGTTGGCGGCGAAGATTATCGCTTATACCGGTTCTGGCGGCGGCACGATTTCCGGTGCGCCGTGTTCGTCCGACTTGATCGTCGGCAAAGACCGAACCACCGGCGGCAATACCCGATAAACCTCGTTAAAAGGCGTTGCATCCACACTGCGGCGAAGCAAAAGATAGATCGCCACACTACTCGTCCAAAACCAAGCAAACACATAAGCAAGACGGAGCGAATCAAAAAGTCCCGCCCAAAATGTGATGCAGGTCGTTATCAACCAATCAAACTCGGCGGGGTTGGAAAACTCGGCAGGATTGCCAGAAACCGTCTTCCAACACAAGTTAATCGCAAAAATCGTAAGGAACTGAACCAATACAAATCCCAGCCAACCGAGAACTGCACAGCAGAGCCAATAGACAATATAGTGCAACGGTCGCTGACAAACATAAGAAAACATTCGACTGACCGCATCGAATCCGTCGGAACCCTCGGTACTCACAGCCGCAAAGAGCAACATAAATCCGACTGCCAATACCAATGCGAGAAAAATTGTTAAACAGGTAAAGATAAAAGGGATCGGAAAAAAAAACGCAACGAGATAATTCAAAAATGGAACTGCCAGCATCCAGCCCGCTATTTTAACGGGCAGAAAACAGCAAAAAATACCGAGCAACACTGTCACGGGCGCACTGATAAAACCGATTCCCCGCTTGCGGAAGAAGAGAAAAAGGTTGCCTAGCGGCTCGGATTCATCAATGGTCAGTCGGACGGCAACGATTCGGCATATCATTCCTCCGCAAAGGAGCCATATCAGTACAACGCCGGGATACCAAAAGCACAACTTGGGATTCTGCCAAACGGAAAATGTGTTTTCCACAACACCGGAATAAAGCACGTCGAACGGAAGATTAAGGTAAGATTGCGGTTCTCCATGACGAGACTGTTCAATTAAACTCGGATTGACGAAGGAAACATCCGCCAAAAAATTGAGCAACACGGTCAACTGCAAGCCGATCAGAGCGATCAGAAGGATACGCAATCCCAGTGCAATGTTGAAGATGCGCAACAACAGCACGACGGGAGTCAATTCCGTCCAATCGATTCGCCGAATGGTGCCTTCGCCTATGTCTTTCATTTACTTTGTCTCAAATACCGGTACGGGTGGAGCACCGAAGAGGTGCGTCGGTAGTATGCCGTCCCATTTTTCGACTGCGGTGAGCCAAATTAACTCCATCGTAGCAAGGTCTTTTTTCATTTCCAATGCTTCCGCTTCCGCTTTTGCTTTTTCTAGAATCGCTTCGGCTTCTCCCTTTGCAGTTTCGACTTTCTGCTGGGCTTCGAACTTGAACCGCTCCAATTCTCTTTCGGCTTGCAACGCCTTTTGTTCCGCAGTTACCTTTGCTTCGATTGCCTTATCGAACTCTTCGGAGAATTCGAATTGGGTAATGTTGACGGCATCAACGATCACACCGAATTGTTCCAAGCGTTCGCCAATCGACTCCCGAATTTCTACAGAAACCTTGGCTCGTTCGGTGATCAGTTCTTCGGCGGTGTACTTTGCTGCCCCTGCCTTGAACGCTTCCTGAATGGCAGGTTCGATGACCGTTTCAAGGTACAACACTCCGATTTCCCGGAAGAGTACGACTGCCTTGGTCTTGTCAACCCGGTAATTGACGACGATGGTAGCCTGCACCGTTTGCAAATCTTTGGAGGCGGCGGAGGTTTTCACTTCCGATTTCTGGATTTTCACATTGAGTTCTTGCACTCGGGTAATGAGAGGAATAATAAAATGGATGCCTTCTTCGATGGCGTTTGGCTGTGCTTGACCGAGTCGAATCACGATTCCGACCATCCCGGGCTGAATGATGGCAATGGAGTTGAAGGTACCGATGAGAAGCAATAAGACGACTGCTCCGGCAATAACAGGGAACGGACCCGCTTGATTCCGGTTAGGATTGTATTTCGCCATAGTTTCCGAGTGTAATCAGATGTTGTTGAGGGTAATAACATAATCCTACTCCATTACGGTGGTTTCGTCAAGAACCACTAGGGTGCGTGTCAATATCGGACGCTAACTTGTCAAGAATCGGACTTTTGGTACAATAAATTCGTCAGACAGCACACTACGCATTGCCTTCCCGATGAACCTCAAAGAAATCCGTTGCGAAACCGACAAAATTGACGACGAAATCGCGGTGCTGTTCGAGAGACGTTTGAAACTTGTCGAATCGGTCGCCCAAGTCAAAAAGGAAACCAATACTTCGATCCTCAAACCGACAAGGGAACGCGAAATCGTCAGCCGTTTGACCCAAGAACACGAAGGTGTAACGGCGGATTATCTTAAATTACTGTTCACCACAATTTTCGACATTTCCCGCTCACATCAGATTGTTTTAACGAATCGGAGTTCCAAAACGGCTGATGCGATCACCCAAGCACTGGCAACGACTCCGCAACTGTTTCCGAAAAGTGCGGAAGTCGCTTGTCAAGGCACGGAAGGAGCGAACTCGACGTTTGCGTGTGAAAAACTTTTTGTTCGACCAACGATTTTGTATTTCAACAACTTCGACAGTATTTTCAGTGCGGTCGATAAGGGACTTTGCCGCTACGGTATTTTGCCGGTCGAGAACAGTTTGCACGGGTCCGTGACCGATGTGTACGATTTGATGAGGAAGAATCATTTTTACATCGTCCGCAGCGTAAAACTAAAAATCACCCATGCTCTCCTTGCGAAGCCCGGCGTACGGATGAGCGACGTAAAAGCCGTTTATTCGCATGAACAGGCACTCGCACAATGCAGCCGATTTCTCAAAGATCGGAATTACGAAATTCAGGTGTACGAAAACACCGCACTAGCAGCCAAGTTCGTTTCGGAATCGCCGCGCAACGACATTGCCGCCATTGCGTCGATGAACTGTTCCGAACTCTACGGTTTGAACATTTTGGACGACAATATCCAAAACAGTGCGAACAACTATACCCGGTTCATTTGCATTTCCAAAAAACTGGAAATTTTTCCGGGGGCAAAAAAAATCAGTCTCGTGGTAACGGTGCCTCACCGTCCCGGCTCGCTGTATCATTTAATGACGAAGTTTTCGACGCTCGGCATCAATTTGACGAAACTCGAAAGCCGACCGATTCCTGATAGAGATTTCGAGTTTATGTTCTATTTCGATCTCGACATTTCGGTGTATGACGACGCTGTGTGTAAGTTGTTTTCGTTGTTGGAAAATGGTACGGATCGATTCGTCTTTCTCGGATGCTACGCCGAGATTTGAAGGTTCGACGTGCAAGAGCGACGGGCGCAAGTCCCCCGGTTTTCGTACATCACCCGATGGCTCGGATTGCTACGGGACCGGAACATTGCCCACCTCCGTCGGCATCGTCCGATTCGACCACACGTAATTGAGCCCGGCTTGCGGAACGTTCCCGAACGATGCCCCGCTTGGTCGATAACAGAAATTGCGTCAGTTCTGCAACGGGTCCCGTTGAATAACTGTCTTGAAATAACTGCAACGTTTCTTGCCAGGTTAGACCGCTGCGATACAAGGAAAAGTAGGCTCCCTTCAAAATCTTTATATCTTCGGTCATTCGACCGTTTCGCCGCAGTCCGACCAGATTGAGACCGACAATTCGGCTCGAAAGTCCGTCCACCGTCATAAAGGGGGGTACATCTTGGACGACGTGGGCTTGTCCCCCGACCATTGCCAGTGAACCGATCCGGCAATTTTGATGTACCGCCGCTCCGCCGCCGAGCATCGCCCGATTTGCAACGACCACGTGGCCGCCGAGCATCACATTATTGACCAAAATGTTGTTATTTCCAACGACGCAGTCGTGAGCAACGTGAGCGTTGACCATCAGGTAGTTTTCGTTCCCGATGACCGTTGCTCCCGATGTTTTCAGCGAGCAGTGGACGGTGGTATGTTCCCGAAACACATTACCGTCTCCGATGCGTATCTGTCCGAATGGAGAGGGTGCAGAAATGTGTTGCGGAGCCCCGCCGATGATGCTTCCCTCGCCAAATTGGTTGTTTTCTCCGAGGGTTACGCCCGATTTGATGACTACGTGGGACGCAAATTTGCAACCGTTTCCGATGGTAACTCCAGGTTCGATCAGACAAAAGGGACCTATTTCGACATTGTTTCCAATTTGTGCCTCAGAACTGACATCGGCAAGGGAACTGATAGTGGTCATTGTAATTGCGTAGATTGGGTGACGTGCCGTTCGGCACGGGGGAAGTGTACAGAATACGGGCAATTAGGAAAAGATCAATCTGGAAAAATTTTCTGTAACCCCAGACGATCCTCATGTAAGTTAAACGCACTCGTTTATTCCGTTTTTGGCTTCCGCAGAAAGCGTATTTTTCGTAAAGTCCCTACAATCGAATGTCCGATTATACCGAAAGGGCGGGTGTGACTCCGTCGCGAGGAGACCAAAATGGACAATCGAAAGAAGGGTAGTGTTGTTTACAAGGCAGTCGCCGCTTGCCTCGTGGGAACTGCGATGCTCTTGGGGAGTCCGCAACACTCGTTCGGACAAGCAAAGACATGGACAACCAGTGGCAACAATGCTTCTGTTGACGTTTTCACGGGTGCCCCCATGAATTTGGTCCCGTCCAGTCCTGCACTAAACGTCGGCGACAACGATAGTTTCGCGTTTGATAATGCTGGACATATTCTGACATTCACCGACGGCGGTGCAGAAGGCACCATAACGTCCCTCGGTGACATTATAACAGTGAGTGGCGGCGGCGGCACGTTGGTTTTCGACTTGCGAAACCCCAATACAGAATTGAAGGTCGGTCGGATCGGAGGAAGTGTTACCAGAAGAATCACAATGGTGGAGATTTGGAACAGTGGCAAGAGTCTCACCTTCGACGACAGTGTCTTTGCCGAAACGCTAAACAATGAAGGAACGTTGACCGTCAACGGCAACGTCTTCGCCGGAACACTAAACAATAGCGGTGAGTTGGAAGCCGACACAATCGATGCCGGGACACTGAACAATAGCGGAACGCTGGAAGCCACTGGTGTAATCGATGTCACCGGAACGCTGACTAATAGCGGTGTCGGAGAGTTAAGTGCTGCTGCAATTACTGCCGGAACATTGACCAATAGCGGAACGCTGGAAGCCACTGGTACAATCGATGTTACCGGAACGTTGACCAATAATGGAGATTTGACTGCCCTCAGCACAATCGATGCCGGAACACTGAACAATAGCGGAACGCTGGAAGCCACTGGTACAATCGATGTTACCGGAACGTTGACCAATAATGGAGATTTGACTGCCCTCAGCACAATTGATGCCGGAACACTAAACAATAGCGGAACGTTGGATGCCACTGGTGCGATCGATGTTACCGGAACGTTGACCAATAATGGAGATTTGACTGCCCTCAGCACAATCGATGCCGGAACGCTGAACAATAACGGAGTCGGAACGTTGTTAACAACCACTGGCACAATCAACGTCGACGGAACGTTGACCAATGACGGAGGTGCAATGTTGACTGCCGGAGGCGCAATCACTGCCGGGACACTGAACAATAACGGAGTCGGAACGCTGTTAACAACCACTGGCGCAATCAACGTCACTGGAGCACTGACTAATAGCGGAATGTTAAACGCCACTGGCGCAATCACTGCCGACACACTGGCTAATAGCGGAACATTGAACGCCAATAACGCAGTCAACGCAATCAATGTCACCGGAGCACTGACCAATAGCGGACAGTTGAACGCCGCAGGCGCAATCGATGTCGGGACGCTGATAAATAACGGCGGATTGACAACTGGCGGCGGTACGATAGGCACTCTCGGAGGTTCTAATGACATAACGAGCAATGGTAATCTCACGATTGGCAACACCGTACCGGACGGCTTTAGCGGGATACTCACCGTCAATGGTAATGCCGCCTTTAATGGCAATGGGCGTGCCGATCTGGGGACTGTAAAGATTACCGGCAACACAATCATCGGCAATGGTATTAGCAACACCGTAGTCGCCATTTATGCTCCTGATAGCGAATTCAGAAGAGGAGCAGGAGCAAACAACAGACTCGAAAATAACGCAACACTCGAATTCTACGGCGAATTGACTCAACCACAGAAAGTAGGTTTTGTGCCAATCCCTTTCACCGGCGATGGCAAATTCGTCAGCGATACCATCTTCACTGCCTATCGATGGGATGGTAGCGAAATCTACGTTGACCCCAATGGTGCTGCCAACATGAGCGACGGCTATCTTGCCGCATTTACGATACACCATCGTTACACCGCTTGGAATATGGTGCGTGACCGATTGATGACCGGCAGCGGAAGTCACGGTCGTGGCTATCGGGGACAATCCGCCGCTTGCCACTTCTGCGATCCGCTCGCTCCCTGCGAGTGCCACGGAAAAAGTCTATGGTTCAACGGCACCGGACGCTACAACACGTACAGCAGTTCATTCAACAATCGGGACTGGAAAACGAAGACGGGCGGAGGACAAATCGGATTCGATCTGGTCAAAATCCCACGATTTCAGACCGGTCTGCTCTTCGGTTACGAAGAAAGTCAAAGCAAAAATACTGACGATCAACTCAAAGCACGTGATTTTTATGTCGGAGTCTACGGAGCATATCTTTTCCGCAACGGTGCCGATGCCCGAATCGTCTTTGCGCAAGGTTGGCAGAGTTACGGTCTGGATCGGATAGGAAAAGACGGACTCCTCTATAAATCGTCCTTCAACGGTGGGACTTCGGAGGCAAACTTTGAACTTGGCAAACGTATCGGTCGCGGCGGTTGGGGTTGGAGTCTGCGACCGGTTCTGGCGGCGGATGTTTTTAACAACAATCTTGAAGCGGCACAGGAGTCCGGCGGTGCCGAAGCGGTTAGGTATGGCAAGACCAATTTGACGCAGGTATTCATTCGTACCGGTACGGATTTGCGGCATCGGACACCGGATTACACATTCAACAGCGGCATTTACTATGCCCACGATGTGAACGGAGAGGAGTTGCGAACCCACGTATGGAATGCGGCTATTCCAGATTTTAATGCTCCGCTTGTCAGCTCGAAATGGGGGAAGTCTTTGTTAATGTTCAATCTCGGCATCGAAGGGGAAATATTCCCGAATTTCTCGGCTTTCGGCGGTTATCAGGGAGAGTATGCGATGGACAGTGCCAACGGTGCACTTCACAGCGTCGGCTACGTCGGTTTCTTCGGGAAATGGTAGCAAGGATGCGCCTCATTGGGTGAGGCGGCTAAACGCGGGGCGAACGGGTGCGAAAAAAGTTGTAGTATAAGTCGTCCGATGGAAATTCAGGAGTACATGTAACATTGACACCCAATTTTTTCAGGGCGTTTTCATCCGATTTCGACAACATGTGCGAAGAGTGGGCTTCGCAACCTTTTAACTCTTTGAGTTTATAAAGACATTTTTCTGCCAAAGGTGCCGTTGCCGCACAGATACTCAAAGCGTTTAAGACCTCTTCCAAACTGAGCAAAGGATTCTTGTCATTGAGGATTTTTTCTTTGAGCATCAGCATCGGTTCCAACACGGCAGGCGAAATCAGATGTATGTCGTCAGGAATTCCTGCTAACGTTTTGACACAATTCAGTACAAGTCCCGAAGATGCTGCCAGCACGTCACTTGTTCTCCCAAAGATAACTTTTCCGTTTTGCAAAATCAATGCCATCGCCGGACTTTGGCACTGTTCGGACTTTTCCCGCGCTGGACGTACTGCCGAACCATATTCGGACGAAATGCCCAGTTGTTTCATGATGATTTCCAGTTTTTCGACGGCTCCGATTTCTAAACGTCCCTCTTTGTAGTAACATCGGGTTCGAAAATAACGTCTGACGATTTCTTGTTTGGCGGCTTCCTTGACCACGGCATCATCGGTAATGCAGTATCCCGCCATGTTTACGCCCATCTCGGTGGGAGAGCGGTACATTTCGTCCGTTCCCATGATTTTGGTGAGTATGGCTTTTAAGAGTGGAAATACCTCTATGTCCCTATTGTAGTTGACTGCCATTTCGCCGTATGTTTCTAAATGGTACGGATCAATCGCATTGACATCATTCAAGTCTGCTGTTGCCGCCTCGTAGGCAAGATTGACGGGATGATTCAGCGGCAAATTCCAAATGGGAAACGTCTCAAATTTAGCGTATCCTGCTTGGACATTTCTTTTATGTTCGTGATAGACCTGCGAGAGACACGTCGACATTTTTCCGCTACCGGGACCGGGAGCGGCAACAATCACCAACGGTTTTGTCGTTTCAATGTACGGATTGGCACCGTAACCTTTGTCGCTCACGACGTGATCGACGTTCATCGGATAGCCGTTGATCGGTTTGTGAATATAGACTCTTTCGCCTCTACGTTCGAGTTTGTTAAAGAACATATCGGCAGACGGTTGATCCTTATAGAGCGTAATGACGATACTGCTGATATAGAGTCCCATCCTCCTGATGTTGTCGATCAGACGTAGAACGTCCATGTCATATGTGATTCCCAGATCGGCTCGTATTTTATTTTTTTCGATGTCCGCCGCATTGATACAAACAATGATTTCGGTTTTTTCTTTTAATTCGTTTAGTAGTAAGACTTTCCCGTTCACATCGAAGCCAGGCAGCACTCTTGCGGCGTGGTAATCGTCGAACAGTTTTCCGCCGAATTCCAAATACAATTTGTGGTTGAATTGCTCCACTCTTTGGAGTATTTGTTCGGTCTGTTTTTCCATGTAGGACGCATTGTCAAATCCGATTTTCATTTTTGTTTATCGATCAAATTAGGCTTTCGTTCGGGAGTATTGTACCATTTTTTGGCACCTTTGCATTACGCCGAACGCATGAAAGCCGGGAGCGCAGTGCACCGGAGCGACCGGATTTTCGTCTTGAATTTCCGTATCGAGAAAAATTTGTCGTATTCTCGCAAGGAATAGCATCGGACCAAGCCACGAATGTCGGTACGCCGAAGATCGGATTCAATATGCTTAACGAAACAAATGCAAACAACATGCGAAACTATGACGAGTCGATTTCTAAACGGAGCCGCAATCGTAAGATTGCGCTTCGCTCCATGCCGGCTTTTGTGCATTTTCCACAACTGGTGCCATGGTTGCCGTCTCTCTTTGCAATTTAAGATTCCACTTTCGAATCTGACTTTGCCGCTTGCTCTTTCAACTTTTTCAGCGCGGCGCGGCGACCGGTAATGAAGTACAAGGCGGACAAGACGACGAACCAGACCGCTCCGACAATCGGCGTGGCTTTCATATAATTCGATGTAGTAGAGGGAATCGACCGCTTGGGAACATTCGTTTTGAAGCCCAACTCTTCGAACGGCTTGTCCGTGATGTAAATCCACAACGTTCCGCCCGCTTCTTCTTCGCCGTAAATGTGCTGAACATACCGGTGATCGGACCCAAGCATTCTCTTTGCTTCGGCGAGTAAATCTTTGTGATTTCCGAAAGTCATCACGTCGGTCGGACAGACCGTTACACAAGCCGGTGCATCGCCATTGGCGACTCGTTTGCTGCACATTGTACACTTTGTCAGCACTGGTATCGCTTTGCTCCACTCAAATTTAGGGATACTGAAAGGGCAGGCAAGCATACAGTATCGGCAACCGACGCAAAGATTCGGATGATAGACAACCGGTCCCGACTCAGTTTGCCGAAATGCAGTGGCGAAACAAGAAGACACGCACGCCGGTTCTTTGCAATGGAAGCATTGCTTCTTGACGAATCGCCATACTTCGCTTCCGTCCGATCTTGCCGGGACATTCACGCCGTCGACACCCGAACTGATTTTTTTTCCGGTCTCTTTGTCGAGTCGGCACTTTTGCACGACCGTCCAATTTTCATCGGCAAGTTTGGCGTTTTCGCCGCTGGTGGGGGTGCGGTCTGTAATCCACTCGTTTTTGTTGTACATTTTGCATGCCACAACGCAACTGCCGCAACCGATGCACTTGGTCAAATCAACGAGTACGCCCTTTGCATCGGACAGATCAACGGAGACACCCTTCATAGTCAAAACCTCAAAAATACCGGATGGTCAAAATGAATGCGGTTATTATACCGAAAACAGAGGAAAAGTATAGCCCACTCTCCCTCAAATTCACAAAATTACGTCCCTCCAGAAATAATTCCCCACTTTGACAGTTTCCCTCATGTCGCTAAACGCTTTATTCCGATACACAAAATGACGGAGATTCGGTTTAGTGCGGTTGCACTTAACCAAATTTCCGTATTTCGGGGTTTTTATATTTGACTCTCACGATTTGTGCGTCATATTGATCAGTGTCCGCTTTCGAAGCGGACTTGGTATTGAAAGGCATTTTCGTGAGTACGTGGAGGGTTTGGTGTCCAGCGTTCCGATAATCGGCACAACTGTCGTCACCGGAATTTTTTACGTTCAAATGTAGTTCGGGTCGGTTTTGTCCGATAACCTCATCACGAAGGAATGGCAATCGTTGCCAACAGATTTCCCCAACCGTATTTTTTTTAGGAGAATTAACAATGAAACACAAACTTGTAGTGTCCATGTTGGCCGCGATAGTCATTCTTGCGGCGACAACAACTGCCGAAGCCGGCATTTTTGGACGGCTTTCCGTAGTCTGGAATGGCTGTAACCCCTGTGAGCCAATTGCTTGCCAACCGTGCGAGCCGATTGCTTGCCAACCGTGCGAGCCGATTGCTTGCCAACCGTGTGAGCCGATTGCTTGCCAACCGTGTGAGCCGGTTTGCGCCCCGTGTGATCCCTGTGGAGTGGGTTATCGTCCGTTCCGTCCGTTCGGCGGGTTCTTCATGAACCTGAAAGCAAAATTCGCGGTGGCTCATTGCGCCCCCGGCTGTGATCCGTGTGTGCCGGTCGCTTGCAACCCGTGCGAACCGATTGCTTGCAATCCGTGCGAGCCAATTTGCGATCCTTGTGGTGTCCCGGCACCCCGCTTCCTGCCGTTCGGCGGACTTTTTGCGGGCTTGAAAGCAAGACATGCATTTGCTTGTGCACCCGGTTGCGATCCGTGCGAACCGGTCTGCGATCCTTGTGCATCGTGCAAGTGGTAAAAACATCGTAAGTCATTTGACAAATTCTTTTGAACACAGTTGTTTTCTCCTGTGTGAATGAGAGGGTCAGGGACAGCGAAGCCATTCGTTGTCCCTGTTTTTTTGTCGTTCACCGATGAGGCACCTGGAGATTGCGCTACGCTACATCTCTGGCTCTTTGATGGGCAGTCACCTGCTTCGTAGAAAATTGCCCTTTACCGCTTTGGGACTAATCACTATACTCCGTGGGTGTTGTTGCTTGTGCTGTTTTTGGAGTCCTGAAATGCTTTCGTATCGACTGATTCTTTTACTTTCGTTCACTGCCTTCTTTTGGGGAGCAAATGTTGCGGCTCAAACTGTCCCCGCACAGACGGTTCCCATGCAAACACAGCCGATCCCGCAGCAGCGAATTCAGCATCAACCTATTCAACAGCAGCCGTTGCAGGTGCAACCGATACAAGCGCAGCAGATACAAGCGCAGCAGATACAGGCTCCGCCATTCGGGACACAGGGCGGTTCTTCCGTCTATCAAAATTTTCCCCAGACGACGGGACAACCGGGACAATCCGTCAACCCTCAAGTTGCCCAGCAACCGGGCATGCAACAGCCGGGTTGGCAGCAACCGGTTCGGGTGGCAACGTCCACTCCTGCACCGACCGGACAGTCTGTTCCGCTTTACACTCCCGGCGTACCGAATCAACCTCCACAGGTCGCACAACCCGGTACTGGTGGGGGAATTTCACAGGGCATGTCCCACGTGGGTCGTGCCGAACCCGCTAATAGGATCGTGCCTTTCTTTTTGAACGCCGCCGAACAAAGGGAGTTGGACGAATTCCTCGCAAGATGGGAAAAGTACAGCGGCGATATCAAGCGGTACGATGTGGAATTCAACTTGATGACCTATGATCCGACGATACCGGGCGCGGTTCCTAATGTTCCGTATCAAACGACCTATGGCGATTTCAAATACATTGCCAATCCGATGCGGTTCGTCTATGTCATTGAAGGGGAATGGCGAAACGGCGAAAGAATTAAGCGAGACGAGGACAAAGCCCCGCATATTTTTGCCGAAAAAATCATCATCAATGAAAAGTCGGTCTTCAAATATGAATACAATTCCAAAACGGTGCATCAGATTAACGTACCGCCGGAAATGATAGGAAAAGGGATTGCAGACAGTCCCTTGCCGCTCATTTTTGGGGCGAAAGCGGACGAACTCAAACGACGTTTCAGTATGAAAATCATGCCCGGTCCAAAAGATGACATGATTTGGCTCATCGCCCGACCGCTTTTGGTAGAAGATCAGCAGGAGTTTAAGGAACTTGAAATTTTGATTAACAGACAGACCTTACACGCGGGCGGACTAAGACAGTGGGACATCAACAACAAAGCGTACAAAGTGTACGAGTTACGAAACCAAAAAATCAATGCCCGGCTCCATGCCGTTTTTGATGACTTAAAAGCGCACTTTACGCCGGATGTTCCTCGCGGTTGGAAGAATGATGTTCATGATTGGGTTGCCCAACCTCAATCTCAACCTCACCTTCCCGCGGCTGCGCTGGCGCAACCGCAGATGGGCAGTCCGATCCCGCCGCAGATGCCACAACAAATGCCGCCGCCCAACCGCAATGAGGTGCCGCTGTACGAACGGCGGTAGCCATCATTGGACATTGGACGCATGACCGTAACGGACACTTGCCGGAAGCCGGTCGATAGCGTAAAATGAGGAGTATCACTATGAAGTTTTGTTACTAAAAATTGAATTGAGCACTACTCCACAACAACCGACCGGTTATTCGAACACTCCGCAAAAATCCCGGAATCTCGGTGATATTTTGCAGGAATTCGGACAGCATTGCCGACAGATGCAGGACGAACTTGCCAAAATTATCGTCGGACAAACGCCAGTGATTCACCAAATTCTGGCGGCAATTTTTACCCGAGGACACTGTCTCCTCGAAGGTGTGCCCGGCTTGGCAAAGACCCTCATGGTCAGTTCGATCTCGCAAATTCTCGATATTCAATTCAAACGGATTCAGTTCACGCCGGACTTAATGCCGTCCGACATCATCGGCACGACCGTTCTCGACGAAGACGAAAACGGCAAACGTCATTTTCGATTCGTGGAAGGTCCCGTCTTTACGAATATTCTGCTCGCCGACGAAATCAACCGTACACCACCGAAAACGCAAGCCGCCCTGTTGCAAGCCATGCAAGAGCGGGAAGTTACTGTCGGACAAACGACCTATCAACTGCCCGACCCGTTTTTCACCATCGCCACGCAAAATCCCATCGAACAGGAAGGAACCTATCCACTACCGGAAGCACAACTCGACCGATTCATGTTCAACATTAAAATTGACTATCCTTCACTGGACGAGGAAGAAAAAATTCTTTCGACAACCACGCGAGGCGAAACGAAGGAAGTCCGAAAAATTATGAGCGGCAAGTTGATCGTGAACTTGCAAAAGTTGGTTGGCAGTATTGCGGTCAGTCAGTATATTGTCCAATATGCTGCCCGGCTTGTTCGGGCAACGAGACCGCGGGACGATTCGGCTCCGCAGTTTATACAGGACTTGGTTAACTGGGGTGCCGGCCCAAGGGCAGGGCAATACTTGATTCACGGCGGCAAAGCACTAGCGGCAATGGACGGTCGCTTTTCGGTGTCGATTGAAGACATTAGGGCGTGTGCAATACCGGTCTTGCGGCATCGAATCAGTACGAATTTCCAAGCCCAAGCCGAGGGAATGACGAACGAAGACATTATCGAGAGACTCATCAAGGAGATTCCGACTCCCGCCATCGACAAGTTTGAAAAACCGGTACAGGAACGATAAATGTAAACCTGTGGAACACCCTTTTACTATTCTTCCCTATCATGTTTGACGATCACGTTCCACCAATCGTGCAGTCTCGGTTTCCGTCCTAACAGTGAACAAATGTACTGATTAGCGAGGCGACGTGTTTCGCCGATCATTTGCGGTTTCAAGGGAAGCCGTTTCCACGTTTCGGATCGGTCGAGCGGACTTGTCAGGGATTCCCAAGTTTCCAACGCTTCCGCCGTTACCGCCACAGTCTGCCGATGTCCTGGCAAACACGCCGGACAGAGGAGACCGCCGTCTAATGTTCCGAATACGAGCCGGTGCTTTTGCTCCCTCGGAATCGCTGTTCCGCATTCTACACAGTTCCAAAGCGAAGGAGAATGTCCGAGAAGTTGCAAAAGCCGACCCTCGAATCGAGTCAGAGTCCGCAACACAAACGTTCCTTCTTCGAGTTGGTTAAGCACTTTCACGGTCAAGTCGTACACGGCGGGCATCGGATCATGGACGGCAGTGAAGGAATGGACGAGTTCGGCAACATAATATCCGCCGAGCGTACCAGCAAGGTTGTGCGAATGGATACGAAACCGGCGAATGAGTTTGGATTCGGTCAGTAAATCGAGAACATCGCCTCGCTTTTGAATGAAAGTTACAGCATTCCGGGCGAGAACGTCGAGGGAAGATTCGAAGGGACCTTTAAGTCGCCGTCCTCCTTTGGCGAGGGCTTCGATTTTCCCGAACTGCCGCGTGTAGAGCGTGACGATGAGACTCGTTTCGCTAAAATCAACGGTTCGCACAACCACAGCATCGACAGAAGGCATAACAGTTCGGAGATGGATCAATGCCAACATTTTACCCGAATTTGTCCGTAAATCACGTCGCCACAAATTCCGCCTCTTCTTCCTCGAAAATGACCGCGCGCTGCGGCACACTCACCGCCGAAGGACGATCCGTTTTTCGCTTGTGCCGCCAATCATACATCGAAACAAGCACCTCACGAGGCTTCGAACCATTCGCCTTGCCAACAATTCCGTCCTCTTCCATAAAGTCCATCATCCGAGAAGCACGAGGATAACCAATGCCCAAACACGTTTGCAACATCGAAACCGAACCACGACCCTTCTGAATCACCAAGTCCACCGCCTTGTAGTACATTTCGTCCCGAACGATCTTGCCTCTGCTGTCAGAAATTTCCTCCGCTTCAGTCTCCTCTACTGCATCCATTTCCAAGAGCCCTTCGTCAAAGTCCGGCTCGTCCGTGCCGATGTGTTCATTGATCACTTCGATCTCTTCATCCGTAACATACGCACCTTGTCCGCGAATGACTTCGTTGTTTTGCGAAAACAGCATATCGCCTCTGCCGAGAAGTTGCTCCGCACCAGTACGATCTAAAATGACCATACTGTCCATCTTGCTCGATACCCGGAATGCAATCCTCGCAGGCAGGTTCGTCTTGATCAAACTCGTAAACACTTCCCGCGTCGGCTTTTGCGTTGCCAAAATCAAATGGATTCCCGCCGCTCTGCTCTTTTGAGTGAGACGAATGACATACCCCTCAACCTCTTTGAACGACTGCATTAAATCCGCCACTTCGTCCATGACAAGCACCAAGTAGGGAAGTTGCTGCGGCACCTCTTCCCACTCTTCGTCGTCCGCATCGATCATGTTCATCCGCCGCCGCAAATCGTCTTCCGACAATCTATTGTATTCGGCTAAACTTCTGACTCCCGCCCTCTTGAACAGGCTGTAACGCTCTTCCATTTGATCCACCGTCCAAGAGAGTACGCCCGCCGCCTTGTGCATATCATCTACGACCGGATGAAGCAGATGCGGAATCCGTTGATAGGGACTGAATTCGACCTGTTTTGGGTCAATCATCAACATTCGAACCTCTTCGGGACTCCGTGTCATCAAAATCGAAACAATGATCGAATTGAGGCACACGCTCTTTCCCGTACCTGTTGAACCGGCAATCAGGAGGTGCGGCATTTCTGCCAAGTCGGCAACAAGCGGATCGCCCGTGACTCCTTTACCGAGAAAGAGTGGCAGTGCGTACTCTTGAATGGCATCGGGACTACTTTCCATGACATCCCGCAATCTGACCGTTTGACTGCGTTCATTCGGCAATTCCACGCCGACGGTATTCTTGCCCGGTATCGGCGCGACGATCCGTACACTGCCCGTCTTGAGTTCCATACCGAGGTCGTCTTGTAATTGCTGAACCTTATTGATTCGGGTTCCTGGCTCCAAGCGGAGTTCGTACTGCGTAATGACGGGTCCCTTTTGAATGTCCACGACCTTTGCCTTGATCTTGAAATTGAGTAAAACCTTTTCCAGTAATCTGGCGCGTTCGGCGGCGGCATCGTTGTAGAGTTCCTCATCAAATTCTTCCGAAGGTTCGAGCAAATCCGAAGAGGGAAGTTCGTATTCATATTCTTCGTATTCATATTTTTCGTTTTCGTCGTACTCGCCGTCATACTCTTCTTCGTCCTCGACCTCTTCAAATACGATTTTGTGATTCCGACCGTGCTTGTTCAATTTCGGCTTGCCGGTGGGGGATTTGAATGTTGCTTGGGCTTTTTTCGACTTCGGCGACGGACAAAAGATTCGCAAAAAAATGGGATCGCCGATCAAAACGAAACCTGCCAGTATCATACTTGAAAGGAATATAACGATTCCCGCCGTCGCAATGCTCGAGGCGAGCAGTACGGTGAGGATAGTTCCGCCGTATCCTCCGGGTCCGATGAGCGGACAAGGGGATTGGAGCATCCAGTCGGGTATGAAGGAAAAGAGTCCGGCGAATCCTATGGCGGCAAGGAGGAATCCGACGAATTGCATTACGGGTTGGGCAAAAGTATTATAGGGAGAATCGGCACAGCGTAAAAAGCGTACACCATAAATGCCAAGCGGAACGACTGCCAGATAGGCGGCATAACCGAAGGGAATCAGCAGACCGGCTGCAAGGACGGCACCGGGCAGTCCGAGGAAGTTGTGGAGCGTTTCGGATTGCGGAAAGCCGAGTAATTCCGGCGGATCGGCGACGGAGTAACTCAACAGACTTACTGCGAGGGCTATTCCGGCGGCGCAAAACAGAACGCCGATGAGGGGGACGCTGACCGATTTCATGGCACTTGCCTCTTCACAAGGGGGGTAGGGGGCATGGGGATATGGTGGTGGGGGATATATGGAAAATCGGCAAATCACACCGAGCGTGTGAGTCTCACTGCCCCGCCCTGCGAAACTCGCAAAAATGGTACAAGCGATTCTCGGGACTGGGCAGCTGGACAGGGGGTTCGCCCATCCCCCTTGAAACTGTGAAGGGAATTCGTTATTATCGCACAGACGTGTTTCGTGTTACTTTTTACAACTTCCAACGTAAAGGAGATTTTTATGTCCACTGATTCCGCTAATCCCGTTAATACTATGTCCCCACCTTCCCCTCCGCAACCGTTCAAATTTGATGATGCCAACGTCTCGGGATCCTACGCCAACCTTTGCCGTGTTACCGGTACGCCGGAAGAGGTGATTCTCGACTTCGGTCTCAATCCGCAACCGGTCGGACTGCCGACGCAGTCGCTTGTCGTGACCGACCGCATCGTAACGAGTTTCTACACTGCCAAGCGAATGCTCCTCGCACTTCAGGCGACCATCGAGCGGCACGAACAAGCCTTCGGCACCATTGAAATTGAAGTTTCCAAGCGGTTGAAGAATCAGTAGGGCTTGCAAGAGCCGGGGACGGAGCGCAGCGCAGTCGCCGGGGGGATCGGGGGATTGCGCTACGCTACATCCCCCGCTCTTTGGGCGTGTGCTACGCCTTACTTCGGTGCCATCAGGCAGTCGTCCAGGTCGGGCTGGAACTCCAACACACGATCAATGAACCGATAGGCTTCGAGGCGGACATCGGGCGGAAAATCATGATCCGCATCAGGATAACGAACTTGAAGATTGTTTTCCGCACGGCAAAAGACGTATGCTTTCGATGCGAGTTCGATGCCTTTTCGGACACCGGCGACATCGAAATTGGCATCGCCGAGCGGCGAATTGGAAAAGAACGCACGAGGAGCAAAAAGGGCAATCACTTCGTGAAATTCAAACGGAATCTTTGTTTCGTCCAGTTGATACTTTTCCCGAAGAAGCGGCATGTACCGATCCTGCGCCCAAGGACCCAAACGACCTCCGTAACGTTGAATTCCAACGGGACCAATATCGTAATGCGAAAAGAGCGTCCAACCACAACTTGCGACGATTACTTTGAGTCGAGAATCAAAAGCGGCAAGAAACATGGAATTGTGTCCGCCGAGGGAATGACCAATCACGCCGATTCGGTCGGAATCAACTTCTTCCAAACTTTGCAACAGATCGACGCACCGCATATGATGGAAGATTCCCGCCATCGTACCGGAGACGTGAGGTGCCGTCTTAAAATCGTAGTCTTTCAAATCGCCGAAACTCGGATAATCGGGAGCGATGACAACGTAACCTCGCTGGGCAAGTTCACGAGCATACGCCCGATTGGGACGGGGACGTTCGCCGTCCACCGAACGTTTGCCCAAGTCATCGGTTTCGTGAAGAACGAGCATTGCCGGTCGCTTGCCGGTGCCGAACGGAAGATAAAGATACGCCGGTACAATTTCTTTGTCCGATGCCGAGAACCGAATCGTTTTGCGAACAAAGGTTTTCTCTTCCTGAACGGCATCGACTCGTATGTCCAGTGGGCAAAGATTGCTTCGGTCGGGTAGAGTTCCCATGACTGCCTGCATCGCCTGGCGAATTTCCTGTTGCCTGTGGTTCCAATCTTTTTCGGTTTTGACTTCCCGACGTTCTCCGTTTTCGTCGGGGTACGTCATTAAGTCCCATTTTTGGGCGAAGGCAACTGAACTGGTCAGTGTCAGGATACATACCAATAAATGTTTCATCAAATGTTTTATCATGTTTCGATAGCGGCTTTTAACCTTGCCATGTCTTGTTCTTTCGTGGGAGTGATTATAAGAGACTCGTTTTCGTCGGTCAAGGCTTTTACCGGGGTGGGGACTGCGCTACGTTCCGTCCCCGGCTCTTTATAGGTGTCCCTGTTGCTTTTCACTGTCATTAGGATAGAATTCGGCAAATGAAAACTTCCTCCCGCCTCCCCTATGACGAGAACACTGTTATTGGTTTTGACGTTAATTTTCACATGCATTTTCACTCCCTCCCTGTTAGCGGTTGAGATTTCGTTGCCCGGCGCAAATGGTGCCTATGGCGGAATTGACGCACTGGGACGAACACTTTCGTTACAATCACCTGACGTGCCAAAACCGAGAAACGACCGGTCCATCGGACTCTTCTACTTCTCATGGCTCGCCCAACATGGCACCAACGGTCCATTCGACATCACGAAAATCGTCAAAGAACATCCTGACGCAATCCTCGATGTGAATCATCCGGCTTGGGGACCGTTGCATGCATTTCATCATTGGGGGGAATCCATTTTCGGATATTACACTTCCGACGATGCCTGGGTCAAACGGAAACATGTACAGATGCTGACCGATGCCGGTGTCGATTTTTTGATCATCGATGCAACCAACGCCGCCCCCTATATCGAGCAGGGATTGCATCTCATGGCAATCCTCGACGAATATCAAAAACAAGGCTGGAACGTCCCGAAGATGGTCTTCTATACAAATTCACACTCTGGACAGACAATCGCACAACTCTACGAAGGAATCTACAAGAAAGACCTTTATCCGAATTTATGGTTTCACTGGGATGGCAAGCCGATGATTGTCGGGCATCCCGAAGAATGTACCGATGATATCAAAGCGTTTTTCCGTATCAAAAAATCGCAATGGCCCAATGAGAACAAATTTCACGATGATGGTTTTCCCTGGATTGCGTTCGAGAGACCCCAACACGTTTTCAAAAACGCCAAAGGAGAAAATGAAGCGATTAACGTTTCCGTGGCGCAGCACAATGGAACGATACGTTTCAGTTCGAGTGCATTTTACGGAGACCAAACGAATTGGACACGCAGTTGGCGCGAAGGGAAAAACGATCCCGCCCCTGATGCCTACAAATATGGTTACAATTTTACCGAACAGTGTGAGTACGCTTTGAAGCAAGACCCGAAGATTGTCTTCATCACCGGCTGGAATGAATGGATCGCCATGATATTCAAAGGACCGACGGAAAAAGAGCCGGTCATGTTCGTCGATTTGTGCGATACCAACAGCAGCCGCGATATTGAACCGATGGTCGGCGGATACGGCGACAATTACTACATGCAAATGATAGAATTCATCCGAAAATATAAAGGAATTCAACCGCCACAAAACAAAACGCCATCCAAAACAATCAACATTGATGGAAATTTTTCGCAATGGAATCAAGTCGAACCCACGTTCAAGGATTACGTGAACGACATTCCCGACCGGGATGTGCAGGGATATGGCGAATTGCATTACACGAACCGGACGGGACGCAATGATTTCGACACCATGAAAGTTACCGAAAATGGGGATCATGTCTATTTTTATGTAAAAACAGTCGCTCCAATAACGAAACCGGATAAGCATTGGATGTCGTTGTTCATTCGCACATCGAACGCCACAGCGGAAAACTCTTGGGAAGGTTATGATTTTGTTGTCAATCGCGTGACTCCATCTGGAGAAAAAGCAGTGCTTGAACGTTCCAGTGGCGGTTGGAACTGGACAGAAGCCGAAAAGGTCGCTATGAAAGTCGAAGGAAACGAACTTCATTTGGCAATTCCGAAAAAGTTTATTGGTGCGATGTTCCAATTCAAGTGGGCGGACAATTATCAAGGAGAGGGCGATATCAATTCGTTCTATCTCGACGGCGATGCCGCTCCGCTGGGACGGTTAAATTATGTGTTCCAATAACTGCGACAATCGACCAAACTTTTTCACACGTTTACGCAACTTGCTCAACTTCGATGCCGTCTGAATCTGATTCTAATGCCCGTTCATGTGCCGTTTCGTCGTCGCCGTCGGAGTTTGTGTTCGATATTCGTACTGATTCATTTCATCGCTTTGCACAACATTTAGAATCCGTCTTTCCCTTTCTGCGTGTTACGAAAACTGATGTCGATGGCAACACCGTTCTGCAAAGCGAACACGGCGGTATGCGTGTTTTCAGCATATATCAGGGTGCGGGAGAAGTCTGGCTGCAAAAAGGTTATCGCACTCAAGAAGGAGACGGCGAGCCGCTCCCCAGCGAACAATATCGTTCTGATAGTTGCGATCCGCAGTTTTCCGAAACGTTCCATTGTCGCCGCACTGGCTATTCGACAAAAACCGTCGATTCGTGGGAGCGGCTGATGACGGGCGACCAACTTGTCGTTACGGAAAATGAACCTCTGCGAGTTCGTGGAAATTTTCAATGTTTTTCACTCGAAAACATTGAACGGAAAGAATCCCACGTTTCCGCTACCCGGCGACTCCGGTTCATCTTGGACACGGCGGGCGGATGCAGTCCGGGTTTCGATTCTTTCCGGCGGCTCTCTACTACTTGGGTTCCGACGGCTCCCGACGAAGTCGGAGACGGTATCAATTTTTTCAACAGTCATGTGATTAACATTCCGGCAGAACATTCGCCGACGCATTTTCATCCGAAAAATCCTATCGGCGACGGTACCGCTCAACACGAATTCTACCTTGTTCTTGATCCGAATGTGTACAGTTTGGCAACGGCGGGGCTAAAACCGGAAATCGTTCTCTATCCCGACCTCGCTGATTTGAGCCGCTACGAAATCATTCCGTTGCGACCCGGCATGATCGTCTCTATTCCTCCCGGCGTAGGGCATCGTGGGTTGAATGTTTTTGCGATCATCATGACCCTACCTGGGTTTAAGCCGGGCAACGATTTCTACCTCGACAAGGATATTTATGAGCGCACTGGCGGTGCGTCGCCGTATAACAGCAAACATCTCGGAAGCAAAAATTACGAACGATTGGAGGAATTTTTATAAATTGAACTTTTGCGAACCATCCTTCGGCATATACGATCCAACCCTTCCGACTCCGCAACGACGCACGAATCAACGCACGGCTATTCTCGCCTATCGCCTACTCCCTCCGCGAAACAGAATTCCGAGTTCGCGTCCGCCCAAAGCGCGATGAACCGCAAAAAAAACAAATGCGCCAACAATCGTACACAACGCAATTCGTAACAGGTCGTCAAGCCGACCGGCTCCCGGTATCGTCAGAATAATCATTCGGAGAACGATGGTCATGACTCCACTGGCAACACAGATTCGGGTAAGACTCGTTGCCAGCACGGGGAAGTCAATATGTCCATGCTTCTGTGTGAAAATGATCAGTAAGCAAAGCGACTGTATGCCCGCCGTGAGACTGAGTGCCAAGGCAAGTCCCTGCTCGTGCATCGGAAAAATTAAGAGCAAACTTAATACGACATGCAAGCACATTCCCGCGAGTCCCAGTCGGCACGGAGTCCGAATGTCCCCCAGTGTGTAAAACGCCCGAATGATGATCGGTAAGGCACAAAACGCCCAAATTCCTGTTCCGAACCAATAGACCATGTCGGCGGTTCTTGCAGTATCGGCAGCGGAAAACGCCCCACGTTGAAACAAAAGATGCGTCAAAGAATCCGCCAGGAGCATCAATCCGCAACCGGCAGGGATAGCAAGCATGAATTGAATCCGCAAGCCGAGCGTCAAATCTTCACTCAACGCATTGAAATCCTTTTGCGCCGCATGGCGACTGAGCAAGGGATAAATTGCCGTTGCGATTGCTAAACCGATGAGCCCCTGAGGAAATTCGTACATACGTTCACTGTAATAGATCGCCGCCGCCGAACCGGTCCGAAGGGGATACGTGATGATCCCGCCGAGCCAGAAGATCGGCTGATTCGCTCCACCGGAAAACAACCAGGCGATGCATGTCGCCGATAGGACGTTCAAATGAATCGAAGTGAGTCCGAAAATCTTCGGAAAAAAGTTCTCGAAAATCTTTTTGATTTCAGGAGACACAGCAGAAAAATCCAGGTGAAAGCGAAAACCGTGTTTCCTTAAAAACGGAAGATGGATCGCAAGTTGAATGATGCCTGCGATCAAAATACAGAATGTCAAGAGAGCACATTTCTCTTCAGGACTTGTCGAATAACAAGGGATAATGACAAGCAGTCCGCCGATCCAAATGATATTCAAAATGGGAGGGACGAGGGTGGAAACGCTAAAACGTCCCAGTGCTTGCAGGGCGGCGGAACAGATCGCTGCCATACAAATCAGAATAAGGTAGGGGAGCAGCAACGACAAGAGTTGAGCGGTCAAATAGACCCTGCCGTCGGGATGGAAATAACGGATTCCGATCCAACAGAGGATTTCTCCTACAAGCACGAATCCGAACAGGTACAGGAATACCCAGTAGAGGGTAACGGACAGGAGAGTCCATGCTTTTTTCCGGTCGGTTTGCCACGTTTGAGAAAATACGGGGATAAAACTGGCACCGAGTGAACCGTCTCCGAAGAATCTTCGGGCGACATCAGGCAGTCGGAAGGCGGCGACGAAAGCGTCCATAAGTCCGCCGGCGGACATTCCGAAAGTAGCGGCGGTGACAACATCGCGCAACAGTCCCAGCATCCGACTGAAAAATGTGCCGATCCCCAGCACAAGGGTTCCGCGAAGCATTTTTTTTCGCCTGCTTTGCGGTTCTTGTGGGGACGAAACATGGGACATCGTAAACAAAATTGTATCCCAGATCGCACACTGATACAGGGGGGAATGGAACACACTCACTGGCAGTGCGGTATTCCGCCATTGCACTACGCTCCATTCCGTCTTTTGTGATTGTGGCGGCGGGAATCCGGCCATACAAAAACAGGAGACACTCTAACGTGTGCCGTCGTTACCACAAACGGCAGTTTTGTTAGCGGTCATCGGAACAATTCGTGGAGCAGGAATTCGCGTTCCGCTCAGTTTTCCATGTTTCGCAACAAGGTCCCGATAGTTGTAACAAAGGAAGTCCCAAAGATCGTTCGGCGGGTCATGTTTAAGCCAATCCTGCACCAATCGCGTTACAGTTTGATCGTACTGCTTTTTCGAACCGTGAGCAAATCGGCGACCCGCGAACCGGCGAAGATCACCATTGAAAAGCGGATGAACATGGTAAAGTTCATGAACAATCGTATCCAGTTTTTGCGACAAAGGCAATTCAATAAAGCGAGGAACATAGAAATAGAGAATGTACAGATACTCGACTCCATCGGGGCGGAGGTGCCTCTGAATCGTCCAGATACGTCCTCGACTCTGACGAAACGATTCGCCGTTTTCGAAACGGAGCGGCGTTGCCGATGCGAAGATACCGTAGGGTTCGCTATTTTTCGTCCGTGAAAATCCGACTGCTACTCTGCTCATGTCGATGTGCCGTAGTTCCGGTACGCGGAAACAGATGTCGCCGCACACCGCCGCTATCGCCGCCGTATAATCAAACGTTGCCGGAGTTGCCATTGCCCCCCATTGTACACCCGACCGCTGCGTCGGCAAGGGCACAAAACGCAAAACGGTCATTTGTTCCCGATAACAGTATGTGCCCAAAGAGATTCCAACAACAGCCGTAACTTCGTCCCTCGTGAGAGAGCGGGACGTATTACCAGGACGTTGAATTGAATTCGTTCGATTGCATCCAGAATCGCCAAGCCTCCCCGGATAAATAGTGAGATGTCCGTCCGAAGTTTTTTGGGGACCGATTTAATCAGCGGTTTTCCCCATTGGAATCGGTTCCGCGCATCGGCAACGAGTTCCTGCATCATTCGCCGAAACTCCGATGAATCTTGGAGGTCGTCAAGGTCAATCCCAAACTGTCGGGCAACATCCTGCGGAATATAACAACGTCCAACGGCACTGTCCCGACGGACATCTTGCCAAAAATTGGCAAGTTGAAGAGCGGTACAGATGGAATCCGACCACAATAATTGCTCCGCCGTTGGCATGCAAACCAAGTGTAAGACGATTCGCCCCACCGGATTGGCAGAGTACCGGCAATATTGGAGCAAGTCATCGAATGTTGCGTAACTTTGTTGCGTTTGATCCTGCCGAAATGCCGCGAGCAAATCGGTAAATGGTTCTTTCGGCAACGAGTATTGTCGAAGGAGAGAACGCAAGGCAACAAATACTGGCGACGTGTCCTCGTTCGGCATGGTCTGATTGAAGCATTGTTCGAGTTGTTGTTGCCAAGCATCCAGACGTTGAAGGGCAATGCGCCGGGACTCCGCCGAGCCGTCGTGTTCGTCGGCAATGTCATCGGCACATCGGCAGTAGGCGTAAACAACGTGAAACGGTTGCCGGAGTGATTTTGGCAACAAGAAACTGGCAACGTGAAAGTTTTCGTAATGCGACTTTGCCAGTTGCCTACAATAGTCAAACGCTTCGGTTTCGGTCATAGACACACTCCTTTTTCCATAAGGGTACCGGAGTACCGACTAAATAGGACAATGCCGAATCGCTCCGTTGGGGGGGACGAAGAAGAAACAGAGTCGATGCCGACAACGCAATCATCATGGCAAAGGACAAGCCCCAAGTCTGTGCTTCCTCTCCTCTTCCTGCATCCAGTGCCCAAAGGGGAGTTGCCGAAAAGAAAAAGAGAGTGACCGCCGTACAACATGTGTTGAAAAATCGTCTTAACATAACACCAATGAAGCAAAGAGCATAACACGACGCTGGAATTGTAGTAAAAATTGCAGTAAAGTCAACTTCATCCGCTTGAACGTGTATCAGACTCCTTGAAACAAAAGGGGACTTGCCTTTCGACGGCATCGGCGGTACACTGGGAAACGTCTCTTGAAATTGCTCATTATGTCAGACCTTACGAATCAGCGGCGTGTTGTTCTCAAAGTTTCCGGGGAATGCTTCTGTCCCCCTAAAGAACGAGGCATTGCCATGTCCTCCGTGATGATTCTTGCCGAACAAGTGGCGAAATCGGCAAAAGAAGGAATCCAAATCGCCATCGTGATGGGCGGAGGAAACATCTTGCGAGGCGGACAATTCAAAGCGGTCAACGCCTCCATTTTGGAATCGACGGCGCACTACATGGGCATGCTAGCGACCGTCATCAACGGTTTGGCACTGCAAGATGCGATTGAACTTGCCGGTTATCCGACACGGCTGATGACGGCGATTGAAATGGGTGCGGTTGCCGAACCATACACTCGCCGCCGTGCTATTCGGCACTTGGAAAAAGAGCGAATTATCTTGTTAGCGGGTGGCACCGGTAGTCCTTTTGTAACGACCGACACCGCCGCCGCCCAACGGGCATTGGAATTGGGTGCCGACGTGTTGCTCAAAGCCACCAAAGTGGACGGTGTGTACAGCGATGATCCCGAAAAAAATCCGCAAGCCGTCTTGTATCCTGAATTAACCTACGAAGCCGTCCAGCAACAGCGGTTGCGGATTATGGACCAGGAGTCGATTGCCAAGTGCGGCGAACACAATATGCCGGTGATGATTTTCAACTTCCGCACGCCCGGCACACTGGAACGGGCTCTGCGTGGCGAACGAGTCGGGACGCTCATTACGAAATAATCAACATCTTCCGAAGAAATAACGCGAGAATTGGAATGTGTGTAATGCAATCGCAAGTCCTCGTTTCCTTGTTATTCAACACGCTTCTCCATGTCGCATTTGGTTTCTCCGATTTTTGAGAAATCCGGCGTGCTACCTTTTCCACTCAATGTGTATCGCGGCAAACGGTCGGTGCAGGTCGTCCGCCGGGCATGTCAATACGAGGAGTACGCTGCAACGATTCCTGAATCGGTTTGAACGTGCCCAAAATCTTCTGATAATCGGGATCGTTTTTGTCCGCAAAAATTGCTCTGCCGCAACGTTCTGTCCCGCCCGCCGATTTCGCAAGAGGTGCCAAAAGAAACGGATTCAACTCCGGCTCCGAAATACGCACCCACGGACGACGAGGAACAATGCCGTCACTGTCTTCCTGCGGATACCGAAACTGATTCTGCGTTCGGTGCGTCCAGTTCCTTCGCTCCACATTCCCCTTGTCATGACATTTAGCACAACGGCGCGAAGCGACTTCGTTCAGAATAACATCCAAGTTTGACGGATAAATCCGACGGTTGCCGAGCGCATCGAGATGAGACGTTTCACTCGAAGAATAATACGGAACATTCAAATCGATCCACGCATAAACCTTGCGACGACTTACGTCGTCCATATCGAAACGTTTTTCGCCATGCTCGTCAGGATGCCCTGCCCGAATCAACTCCACAAGCGGACTATTATGCGAACCCCAGTGTTTCGGTTCAATTTGCAAAATATTCTGCTCCTGCCCATTGTACGTCGGTATCCAACTGACGTAAGGACTGCCTTCCGGTCCTTGTTTTTCCGAAGCAAGAATTTCGTAGGAGACATTGAAGTAATCGGTGTATCCGCCAGTCAAATCGATTCCTTTCGGTGCATCGTGCGAATGATGACATTCAATACAATACCTGTCCCAAATGGGTTGAACGATGCGGACATAATCGAACCCCGGCGAAAAACCTGCACGATCCGGGTCGAACATTTCGGCATCTGCCCAGTAGGGCAACACCGGAACGACCGGCTCCTGCCCCATACTTGCTAATCGGGGACGCAAAACCGGAGACGACAATCTCGATTCGTGGCAACCGATGCACGATTGCTGTTCTCCCGGCATCAGATGCGTAAAAGAGCGCATGCGTTGGATTGCCCGACCTTCGTGATCGAGAGCAATGAAATAGATAGGACCCGTCGTCGGTGCTTGAATGGGTATGTCAAGCGGATCGTTCCGCATCAAGATGTTTCCATAGCCATCGGCAACACGCGTCGCACCGATTCCAACTTTGAAGTAAGCGGAACCATCTTCCGCAACGGGAACATCGCCGAGAATCATTTTTCCAGCATAGGTTGCACCACAGGAGATGACCGGAAATTGAAAGCCGAACGCCCGAAAATGGGGTTCAATGCGAACCGTCTTTTGCATTTCACGGACGATTCGAAGAGCGGCAACTTCACCGCGCTGGACTTCGGAACCGAGTCCTTGATAAACGTCTTGCAGGAAAAGCGTGGCGTAGGACATGCCCAATTCCAAGCCAGCCATGTCCATGTCAGTAGCCCCGGCACCGCCGGAAATCACAGGCGGTTTAGAACGCGGACGAACCGGTGTGGCGCAAAAGTACCGCATACCATTTTCCGGGGCAGGAAGCAAGACAGCCTCGTGGAGCGGACGCTTGTTTTGAGCATCGAGTGCAAACGTCCGCACAATAATCGGTCCCTTTGCCGAAACGAGAAATCGTTCAGAGTCCAGCGGATAGGGTCCGCTATAAACTTGAATGGGCCAATAGTTGCCGTCTCCTTCGTCCACCTTTCCGATGGGAATTTCCGGTGTAATATTTCGGATCGCATCTTGTGCATTGACTCCGAATTGGCGATCCAGGACTCCGATGGCTCCCGGCACTTGACCATTGTGACCGGTCATAGTGCAGACGACGAGCGTTGTTCCCGGTATCTGTCGGGCTTCCATAAAAGTTGCAGGCGAAAGCACCCGATTGCCGTAAAAGACGTTCAGATTGGTGCCGTCAGGGTGGATTGTCCAGAGCGATTGAATCGGAATTGCCGGTCGGTCAACGTACTCCCAGCGTCCGTAAATGATGCGACCATCGTCGAGCACCGTCGGCGTAAAATCATTCAGATAGTTGTCGGAAAGGCGAATCAATCTTGAACCGTCGGGACTCATTCTGTGCAGGATTCCGACGGGTGCATTCCAGCAATAAGCGAACTGCGGGCTGCGTGAACTCAAGAACGCAATGTCTCCGTCCGGCAGCCAGCACGGATCGTAATTGTGCCACGGTCCGTCGGTGAGTCGCGTCAGACCGGTGCCGTCCACGTTGATCGTCCAAAGATGATAGGGTTCCGATTCTTGCCGCCGCCAACTGAAAAGAATTGTTTTTCCATCATAAGAGAGATCGGCACTGAGAATTTGACCGGTCGGCGATCCGACGAGCAATGTTCCTTCGACATGATGTCCTTCGGCATGGGGATTGTTCTTTAACTCTTCTGCGTCAAAGAGATACAATCCGCCGCCTGGTCGAAAACCTTCGTAGTGATAGGTGTAAACGTGAGAACATTCGATCTCGAACCGCTTGATGACGATGAACTTGCCCAGTCCGTCAAGGAGATATTTTTTGGTCGGCGCATCGATTTCTGTGATGAGGTCAGGAGTATTACCGGCGGAGAGTTTTTTACGTTGTTCTTGAGTGAGCGGTTCGGAAAAGACCATAATTTCCGCTGCGCCGGGATTGGGACCGCCGTAAGAATTGAGAAAGACGATTTTGATTTTGCGGACTTTTTGTTTCGGAATCGAGATCGGCTGCGCACCGTGTTTCCTTTCGCAGGTTCCTTGGGCAATCGGCTCTTTTTGGTCGTCGACAAAAACTTGATAGTCTTTCCAACATTCCGACATGAACCAAGATGTTCGTCCCCAGTAGTGGATTTCGGCGACTTCGATGGGTTCAGTCCATTCGAGGATGAATTCGCCGTAGTCTTTTGCAACATCATTTCGGACGCACCAGGATCGGGAGAGGTCTGCTCCGCCGCTGCCAGCATCGGGAACGACCCCATCGACGGCGAATCTGGCGAGGTACTGGTCGCTGTATTCTGAATTTGCCGAGACGTTTGCCTTGAGTGCAAGGTTTTCGATACCGATGTCGTTCGTTGAAAGAATGGACGCAGTCAACAGACACGGTAGGAGAAGAGAGTTCATAATCGCAGAAAAGAAATACCGACGTTCGTTTTGGATTATACGAAACTGTGTGCGGATTGACAATATGGGGCTTTTGTACCATAATCGTCTATGTTTTTTTCAATTCTCTTCCGTTCTCTTTGGTATGACCGATGGATCAACATGGCGGTGATGTTCGGCGTGCTTTGTGCCGCGGCAGTGCTGACTGGTGCGCTGCTCGTCGGCGATTCCATGCGGGGAAGTTTGAAAGCCTTGACGCTTGACCGATTGGGGGATATTGACACGATACTCTTTGCTCCGCATTTTATTGAATACAACAAAAGACGGAATGGAACGCAGCGCAATGACGGAATATCTTCCGAAGGCGTAATTCTTCTCCCCGCCGCCGTCGAATTCAATGGTAGAATCAGCGGTGTGCAACTGCTCGGTTGCGCCTTGCAGGGCGAGGCGGCTAACGTTGTCGCTAATCAGGCACTTGCCGATGCCGTCGGACTGCAAGCCGGTGACACACTGTCGATTCGGATGATGTCGCCGCAGTCTATTCCGCCGGAAAGTTCACTCGGTAGAAAAGATCAACTGCTGCGAACGAGAATACGAGTCGACGAAATTGTTCCCGACACGGGCATCGGTCGGTTTTCGCTCAAAATGGATCAGCAGGCGGAGCCGCTACTCATCGTACCGCTGGAATGGTTGCAGGCGCGGCTCGATGTGGGCGATAAAGTCAATGCCGTGTTTTTTAGGACCGACACGCCGCCGACGTTCGAACCGACGCTTGAAGATTTGGGAATCGATGTCGAAGAGCACGAGGGCAAGTGGTACATCAGATCGGCGCGCATGTTATTCAATGATGTGCAAGCGGCGGCGATACGGGAATTTTTAACCACGGAGTGCACGGAGGATGCACGGAGTCATGTGGGATTACTCTATCTGGCAACATCTCTCCGCGCCCTCCGTGAAACCTCCGTGCCCTCCGTGTTAGAATCAACCACGGAGAACACGGAGAATGCACGGAGGACACAGAGGGAAACACCCTACTCAACGATTTATGCTTGCGAATCTCTCGAACTCGTTCCCAACGAAATCGCCCTCAACCAATGGACGGCAGACGATCTCGAAGTCCAAATCAGCGATGAAATCGAACTGACATGGTTCGATCCCCATGACACGGCAATCACGCATACCAAAACGTTCACGCTGACGGAGATTCTCCCGATGGAAGGCATCGGCGGCGATCCGCGATTGGTGCCGGAAGTCCGAGGTTTCACCGACGAAGCCTCCATTGCCGACTGGGAGCCGCCGTTCCCTTTCGATAGTAAAAAAATACGCAAAATCGACGAAGATTATTGGGACAAGTACAAAGCCGCTCCGAAAGCGTTTGTGTCGCTAGAAACCGGACAGGAACTTTGGGGGAGTCGCTTCGGAAAGGTTACGACGTTTGTGGTTGACCACCCCGCCCTATCGGGCACCCCTCCAAAGGAGGGGAATAATGTTTTTGCTACGCAACATCCCCACAATTCCCCTCCCGTGGAGGGGGGACATTTTGCGCAGCAAAATGGCGGGGTGGTCTCTTTCGGAGAAAAGTTTCACCTTGACCCCGTCACGTTCGGTATCACCTTCGTTCCCGTAAAGGAACAAGGTCTCGCCGCTTCCACCGGCACCACCCCCTTTTCGGTGCTCTTTTTGGCGTTCAGTTTTTTCATCATCGCATCGGCACTGATGCTCGTCATGATGCTCTTTCGCCTGTCGGTCGAAATGAAGGCAAAGCGAATCGGCATTCAACTTGCCGTCGGATTGTCGTCCGGCTTCGTAACGAAAACCTTGCTCATCGAAGGGCTGTTACTCTCGCTGCTCGGTTCAATCATCGGCACATTCTTCGGCATCTTTTACGCTTGGCTCATGGTGTACGGTCTGACAACTTGGTGGGGCGATGCGGTCGGCATTTCCGTTGGATGCCAAAGTGTTACTGCGGTGCCGTTTTTGATGTTGCACATCAATCCGGTCAGTCTTGTCATCGGTTTTTCCAGCGGCGTGGGACTGGCAATGTTGACGATTGTTTGGTCGGTACGCGGCGTTACGAAAGTGCCTCTGCGAGCGTTGTTGCACGGGGTGGTGAAAGGTAGTCAATCGACCGCCGGGCGATTGGTCGGCGACAGCCGACTGGAACATTCCCCTCCTGTGGAGGGGTGGCATTTTGCGCAGCAAAATGACGGGGTGGTTACTCACACAAAAGAGACCACCCCGCCCTATCGGGCACCCCTCCAAAGGAGGGGAATTATGGTGCGGAGTACCGCACCAGTCGCCCGGCGGTCGACTGACTACCTTTTGTTGTCGCCCAAAAACACAGCGCAGCGCAGACCACGGACTGGATGGAAGAAATACGAAATGGTTATCGCACATTGCGTATTCTTTTCTTCCCTCTTCTTGTTATTGTACGGTCTTATCGGTAGCGGACTAGCACTCAGTTTTAGTCCTAGTCATTTCGTTCTGTTTTTCGTGACAGGCACATTCGTCCTGCTTTATGGACTTGTGCTTTATAGTCTAGTGCACTATCCGCCACGATTAACAGAATCGGCAAGCATTGCATCGCCGCTGTCATTCGCCCAGTCAAGTATTGCGAGAAATCCCAATCGCAGTGTGCTCTGCGTTGCTCTCGTTGCATCAACAACTTTTTTGGTACTCTCAATCAGCGCGTTTCATTTGGATGCACGCAACGAATCACGGGGACTTCAACGCGGCAATGGGGGATATTATTTTATGGGCGAAACAATGTTTCCCGTTTTCCATGACATCGGAACACCGGAAGGTCGGGCGCAACTTGGAATTCAGCCCGATGACGAAAAACATATTCAAGAGCGACGTTTGGGAAAAGACAATGCCAGCCTTGTTTCGATTCGTGTAAAAAGCGGCGACGATTCCAGTTGCTTAAATTTATTTCAATCGGGCAATCCGCGAATCCTCGGTTTGCCGAGGACAATGCTCGAAAATAGTTGGCGATTTTGCTTTGCTCAATATCCTGAACGAGACGGAAATGACCGAAGTTATTGGTCGCCGCTTTTGCGTCCAGTTACCATCGACCCCGACGGCGTACGGCGCGTGCCTGTTATTATAGATGCAAATACGGCAATGTACGCCTTGCATCTTTACGGCGGCGTTGGTGTTGTATATGAATACGATGATAGTCCGAGCGGAATCATTCGTTTTGAAATTGTCGGACTTCTGCAAAATTCAATATTGCAAGGCGAAATTTTGATGAGCGAGGAAAATCTATTAGCACTTTTCCCCGAAGTCAACGGTTATCAGTTTTTCCTGTTCAGTGAAGACGTATTATCTCATTATCGGTCTTCGGATCGAGCAAAATCTCAGATTCACCCCCTCGACGACCGCACGCTTCGCATCATTTACGACCTTCTCGGCGACTACGGTTTTCAAGGCGAATCGACTTCGGATCGGTTGCGGAAATTGTTTGCGGTACAAAACACTTATCTTTCGACGTTCCAGAGTCTCGGCGGCATCGGACTGCTCTTGGGCATTTTCGGACTGGCAGTGATCCAAAGCCGAAATGTTTTAGAGCGACGAAAAGAACTGTCCCTACTGATGGCGGTGGGTTTTACTAAGTTTCGTGTCATTCTACTACTACTGTACGAAAGTTTCACCCTGCTCGTTTGGGGGCTAGGCTTGGCAGTCATTGCCTCGGCATTTGCGCTCTTACCCTTCCTCATTGGCGGAGTAGAGCAAATAAGTCCGATGTCGGTGCTCCGGCAATTTGTTGTCCTCGTAGGCGGATTATTGGCAGTTGGCATCGTCTCGAACGTTGCCGCTGCCCTTACCGTGTTACGGATACCGGTGGCGAGGGAACTGGCGGAAGAGCGGTAGAAGGAAATGGTTTACACAATCTTTTTATACTTCCCTCGCCGATGTCCGTAGCGATTCGGGTCTTTCGCTCTCATCATTTCTTCATACGCAGAAAAGTTTCCCTCGAACCACGCCACCTTGCCGTCGCCTTCGAAGACGAGCAGATGCGTACAAATCCGGTCGAGGAAAAATCGGTCGTGCGAAATAACCATCGCACAACCGGCAAAGTCGATCAACGCCTGCTCCAAGACCCGCATCGTGTTGACATCCAAATCGTTCGTCGGTTCGTCCAACAGCAACAGATTCCCACCGCGTTTTAGCAACTTCGCCAAATGTACCCGATTGCGTTCGCCACCGCTACACTGTCCCACCAACTTTTGCTGTTGCGTTCCCCGAAAATTGAACCGCGAAACATACGCCCGACTATTCATGCGAATCGTACCGAGTTCCACCATGTCTTTGCCGTCGGTAATCTCTTGAAAGACAGTATTTTCATCGTTTAGCGCATCCCGATGCTGATCGACGTGTGCCAACTGTACCGTTTCGCCAATTTCGAGTGTACCGGAGTCTTCCTGCTCGTCGGCGGTAATCATTCGGAACATCGTTGTCTTACCGGTTCCATTGGGACCAATGACCCCGACAATCGCTCCTCGCGGAACATTAAACGTGCAATCGTCGATCAACACGGTACGCTGACCGGCAATGTCGAATCCCTTCGTAACTCCTTTGAACGTCAGCACTTTATCGCCGAGTCGGGGACCCGGCGCAATTTGAATGATCGTGTCGCTCTTGTCATCCATCGTTTGCTGCGATGCCAATTTTTCGTAAGCGTCCACTCGTGCTTGATTCTTTTGCAATCGACCTTTGTGTGCCAGTTGAATCCATTCGAGTTCACGACGTAATGTCTTTTGCCGCTGCGATTCTTGCTTTTCGGCAATGCGAAGCAGTTCCGCCTTCTGTGCCAGCCACGAAGAATAATTTCCTTCAAAGGGAATCCCTCGCGTGTTTTCCAGTTCGAGAATCCACTTGGTAATGTTGTCCAAAAAGTAGCGGTCGTGTGTTACGATAATGACCGTGCCGGGATAATCACGTAATGTCCCTTCGAGCCAATGGACGGTTTCGGCATCGAGATGGTTCGTGGGTTCGTCGAGCAGGAGCAAGTCGGGCTTTTCTAGCAGTGCCATACAGAGGGCAACGCGGCGGCGTTCTCCGCCGGAGAGTTTTCGGACGATGGACTCATCGGGAGGCAACACTAACGCATCGGCAGCCATGTCGATGGTACGTTCCAGTTCCCAGCCGCCCGCTGCATCTATCTCCTCTTGAACTTTGCCCATTTTTTCCATCAATTCGTCGAACTCATCTTCTTTATCGGGATCGCCCAGTGCCGCCGCAACGTTGTTATAGGCTTCGATTTTATCGATGATCGGCTGTACTGCGGTCAAGAGATTTTCCCGAACGGTTGCATCGAGCATCAATTCCGGCTCTTGGGCGACGTACTTGACCGTCATTCCTTTGGTGAGTTTGGTTTCTCCGTCGATGTCGGTGTCGAGTCCCGCCATGATTTTGAGGAGCGTGGTCTTGCCGGAACCGTTTTCGCCGACGATTCCAATCTTTGCCCCGTAATAGAAGGAGAGCCCGATGTTAGCAAGGACAGTTTTTTCACCGTATCTTTTGGAGACGCGGCTCATTTCAAAAACAAAATGTGGTGCCATCGTGTTGAGGAATCGAAACGTGGGTGACCCGTGATTATAACGATTTTTTAGAAAGCCGGAATACAAGTCGGTCGCGGTTGCCCTTTTCAATATTCCTCCAGATTTCGGAACTCGTAAAACCGATATACGTTCACACATGTTTAGCCGCTCCGCCTGACTACAACCGTTTCACGTAATCGTGAAACTCTTTGTAAAATTTCGTCCAATCGTTGCCGAAGCAAGACTCAAAATCCTCGATGCGGATTGCTGGCGAACCGTCTGAATAAGGGGTTTTCGATTGGAGTACTTTCAAGTATGCCGCCAATTCCTTCGGTCGCCTGTTGACAAGATAATAGGTAACACCCCAAGCAAGAGCGTAGTTGGAAAGAGCGGTCTTCGGATTGGAAAATAATTTGTCGTCTTGAATCATGTTTTGAATCGGCGACATCAATCCCGGCTTTCCCAAGTATTGCCGAAGATGATCCAAGCGACGATGATTGATATGCGGACCCGGTGTCCAACCGGTACGGTGCCTTTGGTCGGGAACCTCATGAAACACTGCCAAACCTTCACAGAGCCAGACCGGATTAGGTGAATGCCGAGGATGCATGCCGGTATTGTAACCGACTTGATGCACCGCCTCATGAATCACATTCGTAATGTTGTGAAGCGAACCGGGCTGCGCTAAAAAATTTTGACGATCCACTGCCGTTGCACGCCGTTGATTTCCTTCTTGAAGGGCTTGCAGTCCCGACAGGTCATAGACGGCAATGCGATTCGTCAATTTATGGTAGTACGCACACTGTTCCGGCAAAAGGAGGACATTGTCCTGTTTGGCATATTGCTGATACCGATCTTTGCTGGACAATACGACCGCTGCCATCGGAAATTTCGGTTCGGTCAGTTCCACACCGAGTCTCTCCCAGTACAAAACGTATTGTTCGTGCAGTCTCTTCAAGAGGCTGCCATACCAATTTGCAAAGGGTCTGGAAGTGGTATAGATAATAATGAAGGGACCGTACATGTCCAGATAGTGATAGCCTTCGCTCGGCGGAAACTCGTTTTTGAGCTGCTCAATCATTTCCGCCTTGGTGTAAGGTGTAAAGGGCGTTTCATCGCTCCATCGGTCGATGATGTCCGCCTGTTCGATACGGTACAACTGCCCGTCCCTTACTTCCAAGACGATGCCTGACTCTTCTACTTCGAGAATGATGCGCCCCTCTTCGGTACGTTCATACCCACGATACTGAAAACGGACATGTTCCAGTGCCTGCGAAATAGGGGAAAATAGGGCAACTAGAAGGATTAGGAACGCCGGAACCTTCCAAAAAAATCGAAAATTCATCTTGTCAACATCGATAGAAATCGCTACCATACCGCATGATTATAGCGTAAATCGGTAAAAACTTACCGGATTACCAGACAAAAGACAAGAATGGGCAGAATAGTAAAAATGCTGTTGCTGGTATTGTGCGGGATGTCGGTGTTGTTGTCCGGTTGCGCCGTTGAAAACCAGTACCTTGCCAAACTTCCTCTTTTTGAGGCAAAAAGCGATAAGATTCCCGGTCTCGATTCGCCGCATGAGCGCAAAAAAATCATTCAGGAAAAGGGGAAAATGGGGGCAACGGCGAACGAGTCGGACCGGGAAATCCTCGTTGCACAACTGGTACATGAGTACCAAACGTGTCCCGACCCGAACATGCGCCGAGAGGCGGTGGACGCACTGGAAAAGATTCCGCATCCTGACCGGGATCGGCATTTGCAGAACATTTTGCGGCAGGACGACAATCCGTTTGTCCGTCTTTCGTCACTGGAAGCGTTGGGAAAGACGTACAGCGGTCAGCAGGAGGAATTGATTGCGGTACTCATCGACCGGATAAAAACCGACCCGGATAAAGATGTCCGACTGCGTTCTGTGCGGATTCTTGGTCAGGTTACTCCGAAAGATACGAGAGATGATCTGAATCGTACCGTTGTTTTGGAACTGGGACATTTGTTGCAGGACAAAATCCCTGCCGTCCGTTACGAGACGATGCAATCTCTTCAAAAGGTATCGGGCAAGGACTATGGCAACGACATCAACCGATGGTTGCAGTACATACGTTACACCAATGGAGAGGTTCCCGACCTGCCACCCGAACGCACGATGGCGGAAAAAATGCCGAGTGTTGCACTGCCGATGTTTAAGTGAATGGTGAAAAAATTTTTTTCGCAGGTACCGGCATGGATATGCCCGCCGCTCTTTGTCGGCAAACTTGTTAGCGGACTGAATTTTCCTCTGGATTTTTTCCCGGAAAATCGCTACCCTCCCCATAATGCAGGGAATTATTGCGTACATACAGGGCTTGCTCAAACAGGGACGATACGTCGACCTGATTCTGCCGATCCTGATTTGCTCCAGCGTTGCCGTTCTCCTTGTACCACTGTCGCCCGCTCTCATCGACGTGCTACTCTCCCTGAACATTACGCTCAGCGTCATCATTTTGCTGACGACCCTGTTCGTAACCAGACCGCTCGATTTCAGTATTTTTCCATCGATTTTGCTGGCATCGACCATGTTTCGACTCGTGTTGAGCATCGCCACCACCCGGCTTATTTTAAGTCATGCCCACGTCGCCAGAGAATATGCAGCGGGTCATGTCGTCTATAATTTTGCCGATTTCGTTGCCGGCGGAGACCTTGTCGTCGGACTTATCATTTTCATTATTATCTTCATCATTCAATTCGTCGTCATCACCAAAGGTGCCACACGAGTGAGTGAAGTCGCCGCCCGATTCACTTTGGACGCAATGCCGGGGCGACAGATGGCAATTGATGCCGACCTGAACGCCGGTGTCATTGACGAGCGGGAAGCAAAACGACGGCGTGAAGAAATTACCCAGTCCGCCGACTTCTTCGGAGCAATGGACGGTGCTGGCAAGTTTGTACGCGGCGAAGCCATCGCTGGCATTATCATTACGCTTATCAACATCGTTGCCGGTCTCTTTATCGGGATGGTCATGAATTCGATGGCACTCGCCGATGCAACGACCATTTATACGAAACTGACGATTGGCGACGGTCTTGTGAGCCAAGTTCCCGCCCTGCTCATCTCGATTGCCACCGGTTTGCTTGTAACCCGAAGCAGTGACCGCACCAACTTGCCGCAGCAATTTGTGGGGCAACTCCTGTCCAAACCAGTAGTGCTGGTGTTGACCTCCATCTTCTTAATGGTACTGATGTTTACAGGTCTTCCTCCTGCTCCGCTTGGCGGCATCGCCGCCAGTTCCATTGGCTTGGCACTGATCATGACCCGGAAAAACAAGAAACAACATGAAGCCGAGTCGGAAATTTCGGAAGCCGCCGAACAACAACAGGCAAAGCAGACGGAAGACAGTCCCGAAAGTCATCTCAAAGTTGACCCGATGGAATTGGAACTCGGTGTCGGTTTGATTCCGCTTGCCGATCCGGCGAAGGGAGGCGACCTGCTCGACCGCATACACCGTTTGCGGAAGGAAGTCGCTTCCGAAATGGGAATCATTTTGCCGCGAGTGCGGATTCGGGATTCTCTGTCCATCGATCAAAATCATTATCGAATCAAAATATCGGGACAACCGGTGGCGGCTTGGTTGGTTTATCCCGATCTCTTTATGGCAATCGCCTCTGGCATAGAGACTGGGACAATCGAAGGTTTAGAGACCATCGAACCAGCGTATGGTACGCCTGCCTTGTGGATTGACGAAGTGGTCAAAGAACAGGCGCAGATTTACGGTTATACCGTTGTCGAACCGAATGCGGTCATTGCGACGCATCTTTTGGAAACGGTGCGTAAGCACGGCGACGAGATTTTGACCCGCGATGCGACCCAATCACTGTTGGATGAACTCAAAAAGGAGAGTCCCGCCGTGGTGGACGAAGTCAGTAAAGTTTTGACGCTTGCCCAAGTACAGCAGGTTCTCCAATTATTGTTGCGTGAACAGATTCCGATAAAACAACTCGGTACGATTTTGGAAGTGCTGGGAGACCACGGCGGTCAGACGAAAGACCCGATTATTTTAACGACGTTTGTCCGTCAAAAACTGGCCCGTGCGATTTGTACCCGATACAGGGATGCAAACAATGTGTTGAACGTTGTGATGCTTGATCCGGCACTGGAAGATCAGATTCGGGCGGGATTTGAATTGGGACCGAACGGTTTGTTTATCCGCATGTCTCCGCAGCAGCAAGATCATCTTTGCAAGAAGATATTGGCGGAGGTGGATAAATTGACCAAGCAGAATTATCCGGCGATAGTCTTGGTCAATCCTCTCATTCGGGCGGCGTTGCGGTACATGACGGAGGCGACGATACCGGGCTTGATCGTGTTGAGTCATGCGGAAATCACACGAGACACGCAGATCGTTAGTTTCGGCTATGTAACACTGTAAGCGTTTTCGTTGTGGAACACTCACGAGATTGTGTACGGTGCCCGCTGTTCCCGGGCTTGCATCGCTTTGGCTTCGGAATCACCGACGATATCCTCCTTGTCAGGATCCCATTGAAGTTTGCGACCGCCCAGCCGCATCGAAATCACCGCAAGTTGACACGGAGTCAGACTCCGATGTCCAATCTCCGCCGGAGCAACAGGAGTTTCTCGGGACTTCACACAATAAAAAAAGTTCTGCATGTGATTTTCACTGGGACGAACACGCCACGCATCAGACGGAAGAGGATTTTCTGCGAGTTCCTCCGCCGGTTTGCCATAAACGTTGGCGCGGTTGACGAATATGCGCCCCTGATCTCCGACGAACATCACGCCGTTGCGATCAGTGGTCTTCACTTCGTCTGGAACATCCTTGCCGAACAACCAATCGACCTGTTCCAGCGACATAGGAGCATGCGGTTCGACGGGCCACCCATAGTTGTATCGAGCAGCAAGTGAAGCGAAGAACAGCATCTCTACTCCATTGGCGTACATCAGTCGAGCAAAGAACCGATCAGGTACATCGTAGTGGTCGGGCTTTCCTTCGTTAGGCCAAAGTCCTCGTGCTTCAATGGAGATCGGACCGGTGAGTTCAGTGTCCATTCCCCAGTGGGCAATGTCCATGTGATGGTTGCCCCAGTCTGCCGCCATGCTGCCGCAATAGTCGAACCAGCCTCGAAACGGATTGTAACGTTGCGGGATAAAAGGACGATTCGGTGCCTGTCCTTGAAACATATCCCAATCTAAACAGTCGGGACATGCCTGCGGTGCGAAGGGGCCCCCCTTCATACTGAGATAAGGAATCGCCACCCAAACCTGCTTCAAAGTGCCGACTCGACCGTTTCGTACCAGTTCGACCGCTTCTTGAAACGGTCGCGGATGCGGACCGCCGTCGAAGGGTTGTTTCGCACTACGTTGTTGCGTTCCGAGTTGAAATACCCGACCGGTCTCCTTGACCACTTTGCGTAACAGTTTTCCTTCTTCGATTGTTAGCGAAAACGGCTTTTCTCCATACACGTCGCGTCCCGACCGCAGAGCATCGATGTTAATTTTTGTGTGCCAGTGATCGGTTGCCGCTTGAACGATCACGTCGATGTCATTTCGGTCGAGCAATTTCCGATAATCTTGATAGACGGCGACATTTTCTTTGACTTTGTTTCCGAGTCCTTTTCGAGCGTCGTCTAACTTTAGCGTATTGACATCGCAGAGGGCGACGATATCACCGTATTCGCTGGCGTAGCCGGCATCGCCTTGTCCCATGCCTCCGAGTCCGATTACGCCGATACGTGGTCGGTCGTTCTTCGATTCTTGTGCTTTTGCGGTTGGAGCGGTGAACGTGTACGCTGCCCAAACGGCGGCGGATGCTTTTCCCGTTTCTTTCAGAAAACGTCGTCGATTAACGCGTTGCATGACTGTTACGTGGTTGAATCCTCATGGGCATCATTATACACGATAGGAAGCGTATTTGTATCCCGCTCCGATTGGGAGGGCGAGGCGGTAAATTAGACCCCCATCTCATGACAAATCCCCTCGAATACGTTATACTATGCGTTCCGTTCGACTATCAGAACGAGAATTTTTGACCCTTTTCGACAATGAGTACCATCCATCGCGACTATCAAGACTTTGAAATACCTTATCAAAATTCCGGGTATGATGCAGAAATGGCACATGACCAGCGTTCCCGGCGAGGCGGCGGATGTTGCTTCTTCGGATGTTGCCTCGGTTGCCTCGGCTTTTTGCTACTCATTGCCCTCGTCATTGCTAGCATTTATTACGCCTTCTTCACCGGAGGCGCACCACTCGAAGTGTCGCCGGAAACAACCATCATTACCGAACCCCTGAAATCCGACGGAAAAACCGTCGATTTCCATGAAGCAATCCAAAAATTGATCGAACCGGAAGGCATCCAAGCAGACGAAAACGGCTTCCGTGATGTTGTGCTCGCTTTCGGTCAAGTGATGTTCGAAAACGATTGGCAGCATCGTGAAATGTGCAAAGAAATAGGTGTCGATCCACAGACTCCGCCGCAATTTGTTCTGGAAAATCTACGTTTTGATAACGAGAGTCTGGATGCCGTTCAAATCGCTGTTGCCCAATCGCACTATTCCATTCCTCTGGTACGACGAAGCGAAAGTGATTTAGTCTTTGTATCGCTGCCGACTGCTGTTCAAGGATTCCATTATCAGTTGAAATCAGCGTTCCGAAATCGTGCCATAACCCGAATCAGAGCAGGGGATAACATGACCGGTGCGTGGAAAGATATTCTCACCTCTGCCCGGCTTTCCCGGTTCGTGATGACCATTCCGACGCGTCAGAGTGTCCAATGGGACGCACAGGACGATGAGTCCCGGCTGACTCCCGTTGCCGACATTGTTGCGACGTTGCCGCAATGGACAACGGAACAGTTGGAGCAAGGTATCAAAGATTTGGAATCGCTTCCAAACTGGCAAGATTGGCAAACAACTCTCCAAATCACGCAGTTTATGCTCTTGGACATCCTATCGGCAACGAACGATTTCGGTAGTTTAGCGGCAGGTCTCGGCTTGCAGAGGGAAGATCGGGACGTGTTGATGGCTCTTCAAATGATTGCCTTCGATTGGAATCTTGTGGCGAAAGAATTGAACCGCCAATTCAAAGAATACGGAGAACTGATGAAACAAGCGGAAGGGAAAAATCTCGACGAACAGTTTGAACTGTTGCGTCTGCGGCTACCGGGTGAACGCCACGACCTTCATTCAACCGAAGAAAAATTGGAGAGAAGGATAGAAAATCTGGTACGAAACCATTTCGAAGATGGCGGCGGAATGGATATTCTCTTCGCATCGGGACGGTCGAAGTTGGCGGGGGCATTGGCTGGCAATCTGCTGATCTCGTGGACGGCAGGAGAAATGTACCGATTACAACTCATGGAGGAATTGCGATGTCAGGCTTTGCGGTTGGCATTGGCATTGGAGAGGTATCGTCGGGAACATCAAGGGTATCCCGATTCGCTGGAAGAACTCCGCTTACAACCGATGACTCCGAACATCGACATTGAGTATGAAACGTTCGGAGAGAGATACCGCCTCCACAACAAGGTGTTCCAGTTTGAAAAATAGTTTTTCAAACTGATAATTTGTACCGGATTATTTGTACCGTTTTGTTATTTTGCATCATCAATCGCCGATGGGGGATCACTGGGACGTGATGCTGGAGTCGGATTCTGCGCTCGCGACGTGGTCGATTCCGCCGCAGTCTCCGTTGGGGTCGTCTTTTACTTGTCCGGCACTGCGCTTGCCAAACCACCGTAAACATTATCTCGATTATGAAGGAGAAGTTGCGGGCAATCGAGGAAAGGTTTTTCGTGTCGATGCCGGTACTTATGAACTATTGTTGCCGGAAATATTTATTCTGCACGGAAGATACTTCACCGGAAAATTAACGCTGGAAAACGATATGATGACGTTTGAGTCCCAGCAGTGAAGTTTCACCCCCCTTACTCATGCCTTATCGTTTTGGTACAATTTCACTCATGGATCGCAAGTCCCGTTTGTTGATTGTATCGGGTCCTTCGGGAGTCGGCAAAGGCACGCTTCTGCATCGGGTTTTCGCAGAAAGCGGTTTGCCGCTCACCATGAGTGTTTCCGTAACTACTCGGTCGCCGCGCCCCGATGAAGTCGATGGAAAAGAATACCACTTCTTGAGCCTCGCCGAATTCGAATCCAAACGGCATGCCGGCGAATTTCTGGAATGTTTTGAAGTCTTCGACACCGGAACCTGGTACGGCACTCTACGGACAACGGTCGAAGAGGGACTCGCCGCTGGTCGCTGGATCGTGCTGGAAATTGATGTCCAAGGAGCAAAGAAAATCAAAGAACACTTTCCCGATGCGATGACGTTCTTCATCGAACCGAAAAGTATCGATGTGTTGAAAGAGCGTCTCCAAGGTCGCGGCACGGAATCGGAAGAAGCCATGCAACGCCGACTTGCAACGGCAATGGAAGAACTTCAGCATGCCAACGAATTTGAATATCGCGTTGTCAATGACGATCTCGACACTGCCGTCCGGGATTTGATTACGATTCTGCGCGGAGAGTAAGATGGTTGGAACGTGTTTGTAAGCGCAACAAAAAAAGCCCGATGTGTACTACCCTTTACAACACGTTTCCAATTGTTGCACGATCCCGGCTAACTGTTGCGAAGCGGCGACCGTCTCCATTACGGTGTGACCGCTCTGTTGAGTTAAACGTTCGACCTGACCCAATCCCTGTGAAATATTTTTCACCTGCGTCATCTGTTCCGACGAAGTCGATGCAATCTGCGACACCCGTTCGGTGGCACCGTCGATCATTTGCGTAATTTCGTCCAGCGCCTTTGCCGTTTGATTCGCAATGTCCGCCCCGGTCAGAATCTGCTTGTTGCTCGTTTCGATCAACGATGCTGTCTCCTGCGCTGCCTTGGCACTTCGAGAAGCCAACTTGCGGACTTCCTCCGCCACAACCGCAAAGCCTTTTCCGTGCTGACCCGCCCTCGCCGCTTCGACCGCCGCATTTAACGCCAATAAATTCGTTTGAAAAGCAATCTCGTCAATCGTTTTAATCACCTTCTTCATCTGTTCCGACATTTTGCAGATGTCCGTCATGGAGCCGACCATATCCTGCATCTGTTTTTGCCCTTTCGATGCTGCCGTGACCGCATCCTTCGTGAATTGACTTGCCTCCGAAGCACAGCGGCTGTTCGACTCCGTGAGTTCATTCGTCTTGGCAATCGTTTCTACCACTTCGGTCATATGGCTTGCTGATTGTTCCATGCCCTGCTCCAGCGAACTGACGGACGTGATGATGCCGTGGGTTTCATGTTGTGCCTGGGCAGTAATCTGGCTGATTTCCTGCAACTGTTGCCCCGCCGTTACCGGAAAGGTGATGTCCGTGAACATCTGCACCGCTCCCACCGTATTCTTCTTTGCATCGGTCAACTTATTCGTCCGCACTTCGTACAGAACGTTTCCGTTTTTTTCATTCTCCACTACACTCTGTTTCGTCTGTAGCACCTTGATATAGGCATCAACCACATTCACTTTTTTGTTCGTTGCCGCTTTGTTGCGCATGAACACGTTCGCATCGGTATCGACCAACAACACCGGCGAAACCAGTGAATCGAAAATCTGCTGTTGAACGTTTCCGTGCCAAGTCGAACGTTGCGTCAACGACCGCTGCCAAAAATAGGCAATCACAAAAATCGAAACAAAGATGAATGCCGCGAAGATTCGATGTTGCCATGTCATCGATTTGATGCGAGCATTTTCGCCGGTTTGCAGATCAGTTTGCAACACTCCGAGAGTGGTTTCTAAATCGGCACTGTTGCTCTTGACAAGTTCTGTTTGCGCATCGACTCCGTCTCTGTACGATTTAACGGTCGCTTCGAGTACCGACTTCGGCACGATCAGTTGAACCTGCCATTTTTTGCCCAGCAAGACAAATTCGGACTCCAACGAAGTTTCGGTTCTGCTGTTGAATCGGACTCTTTGTCCCGATGCGTTTTCTTTCGGATCGCTGGAGGCAACGATTTTTCCATCGGGCGAAACGAGATAGGCTTTTCCATTGTTTCGCAGTAAGGGATTCGCATTCATCGCTTGCCGAAGTGCAGACGATAGGGTTTCCGTACTGACATCGACCCCGCAAACGCCCAACGATTTACCGCGATACTGGATCGGCGTAGAAATGGAAATGATGGTCGTGCCATCAGTCCGGTAGGGTTCAGAAATGACCGTTTGCCCTGACCGCATTGCATTGATGTATGCTGGCGATATGTCGGGATTCGGACAATCGCCTGACGTAATGGAGGAACTACCGTTCCGCTTACTATGGGCAGAAAAACGATCCGTCGAATAAGCACTCAAAGTATTCGGTTCCCAACACAACCAAGCCGAGGAAAGAGTCGTGTTCTGTTGGGCAATCTTGTAAACCAAATCTTTGAGGAATTCCTTCGATTCGATTTCTTCGGCGGTCGGTTCGACGGCAATGAGGAGAATTTCCTCTTCGGCAGTCTGAACCTCTGTTCCGGTTTCTTCAGCAGTCTTCTCGGTTATTTCTGCTATTACTTCTTCTTCCGTTTGGGCAGTTTTAGTTTGTGATTGTTCCTCGGTTTCGACTGTCGCAGTTTCCATTACCGAAATTTCAGTCGCCGGAGTTTCAGTCGCCATAGCAAGTTCTATGACCTCGATTATCTCTATGGTTTCTTCTTCCGTGTCAACTACCGGCACTTGTTCGGTCATCTTTTCCGGCTCTCCGGGTTCGTCCTCGAAACGTGTTACAAGGGCAACCCGATAGTCGGGAAGGTCTGACGCAATCACGACCACTGATTCGGTTGCCTCCTTCGACGGCTCTTCAATCAGTTCAATAGCCGGTTCCGTTTCGAGGGGTATTTCGGCTCGTACGTCATGCTGGGCAGTGCGAACTGGTTGTGTTTCATGGGAGGCTCTGGCGAACCATCTTTCTCTATTGGCGACGGCGAGATAGTGAACCTGTTCCGAAAATCGAGGCGGAATAATGGCATCGACATCGGAATTTCGTCGTTTTCTGTCCAAATTCAGTTTTTCGGTCGCACTGGTCAGTGCCAACTGCTGGGCAACATTGGCATAACCCTCAAAATCTCCTTTGATGCGGTTCGTCAGTGATTGGAGACTCACTTGGAGGTTAGCGCTGACCTGTTCGTTCAACGCTGTTTCGGTACTTTGGCGTTGTTTTTCAACGAGATCGAGCAATTTTTGCGTAGCGTCTGCATTGGTTTGTTGGGCGGCGGCAATTTTTTCCTCAATAGGGGCTGGCTGCGATTGTCCGAACAGAAAGAAGACGCAACCGAGTGCAATGACGGCACTGACAACGAAAATGATGACCGGCAAAGCAATTCCTTTTACTCTCATGGGAGACTCCATTAGACGCACATACCATCAGAATAGGATATATGCGCAATTTAGGTAACGATACGTAGAATCTCTATCGACGTTTTATTTTCTGTAATTTATCTATTTTTTACAGTTTTCGCATATTAACGTCTTTTGGAATGGTGTATCACAAGTAGGAAGCAACAGACCACGGACGCAGTGGATGTGGAACGGACTTTGCGAACAAGACGTGTTTGAGTCTTAATCATCGTCACTCGGTTCTTGAATGACCGTTTCGAGGATTCGGGTGTTCCGCTCCAAAGTCAAAATGACGCGCTGCATTTCCACTCCGTCGCTTCCTTCCGCCTCAACAGAGAACAGATGCCGCTTCTCCGGCAGAGCAAATCGCACGGCAAACGTGCCATCCGCATTGACCGTAACCGGCTCATTCCGAATCGTAATTTGGACGTTGGAATCTGTTTTCCCGTGAATAATCACGTCGACATCGGCATTGAACTGAAAATTTCTCCGGGTTTTTGCAATGTTTCCCTGTTTTGCAACCCGATACCGCGACAGAAGTTGCGGAGACATCGGACGACCGAGTTGTTCCTCCATAACCTCTTTGAGTTCCTGACTGTGCCCTTCGTTGCTGCTCAATTTGAATACCCGACCTAAATCGTCGGCAACCCCTTTCCAGTTGCCGTCCAGTTTTTCCAATTCGTCAATGACCTGCTGTTGCGGCGTTTCAACGATATTGCTGGAAAGCGTAGGATAAAATTTCTTTTCCTTTGTCAGGTAGCCGAGTTCGACGATAAACGTTGAAGGCGGATTCGTTACGTCCAGATACCAATTATTGACCCCTCCATGTACGGGAATGTCCCGAAGGAGTTGACGTTTTGGAGCTCCTGTTCCATCCGCAAACAATCGAAACAACCGCAAAACAGGAACGGAAGCGTACCAAAGATGCCCGAGGGCAACCTTAGCGCGTTCTATCGTTTTGGCACTGACTTCCCAAAAGGCGTGGAGCCAATAGGGATCACGGACCATCAAAACGAGTCGATCCGGCGTTCCGCCACCTGCTCGAGTGGTGAGGTCCCGGCGTAGTGCCTGTTTTCCCACGAAATTGGGGAGCACGGCATCTACTCCGGTCAAACGCCGAGGTTCCGGTTCCTTGGCAGGGGGAGGGGGAGGAATTGTATCGCTTTTTTGAGGCGTTTTCTTCCTTTTTGAGGCGGAAACCTTCAGTTCCGTCGGGGTTGTCGGTTTTTTTACGCTGGAAACGGACTTTTTTTTCGAGCGGGACAGAAAATTGCTGATAACATCGCCCGCAACTTTGCTTCGGGACTTGGCAACGAGAATACGTACCAAATCTTCTTTGCGCATTTTTGACCATCCCGGTACTCCGATTTCTTTGGCGAGAAACCCTAAATCCGCCAGTGTCAACGAGTTAAGTTCGTTTGAAGTCGCCATCGTGTGCTCTAGGCTCTTATAGACTGTTGAGGTACTTTGGGGGGATTTTCCGGCAATCGCCCCTGCGATTGCTGAATCTAGCAGATTTTTCGTAAAAATCAACCCACACCCCACGATTCAGGAAGTAAAAAAAATTTCGCGAAATTACTCTCTGCCCCAAAAAACGTAGCGGGGGCTTGCAATCTCCCGTTTAACTCGCTACAATAAAGGGACATTTTTCTGTTTAGATAGGTCTTTTCCATGTCAGTACCCAATCCAGAAACGAATTCATCTGCTCCAGTATCGAAACCGAAGCAAGTGACCGAACGTGTCTATGCTCATACCATTTCCTGGACGTGGCTCCTCGTCGGCGTGTTTGGTATCCTCGGGATTAGCGGCTTTGTCGGAGCGGCATACTATTTCCAGACGCAAAATATGGCAATCAAAATACTTGGGGTTGTTGACGACATGGTCAAGGAGTCCGAGAGGCTCAAAGAGGAAATAGCACAGACGGACGATCCCGATCAAAAAGATATGCTAATAATCGAATCGGCCAAACTGCGAATGGATGCGGCAAATTTGTTGAACAATTATCGGCGGCAGAACCAGGATGCACCGAGCGAGACTGTTCTCAAGAAATTGTACGATATTTTAGAAACCCTTTACGATGATTATGGCGGGGCAACGACCGCATTGGGACTCCAACACGGCGAACAGTTGAGAACACTCGCCGTCGAACTTTCACGGATAGTTTCGCCAGAAGAATCAATCAACTACTATACCCGGTTGCTGGAATTGGAGTGGGAGCGTCGTAACCTACTAGGCATTATCAGGCAAGGCGACGAACTCCTTAAACAAGCCCAAAGGCTTGAAGGCGGCGAAAACGCTGAAGCCAAATATAATGGAATTCGTTACATAGCAATGGCTTTGTATGACAATCTTCCCGTAGAACCCTATAATCCGGCCGCACATTCGTTGCCGCCGTCATTGTTTCCCGAGACAATGGATGCACTTTTGGACTCGCTTCATGGGCAAAAGCCCGAAGACGTGGAAATTGCCAAACGTTATGCCGAATTCATCGTAACCCTGGACCACCAAGATCCAGCCCGGAAAAACAGATTTCTCGGATGTGCCAGCGAAGCATTACGCAGTAAAAGAAGCGATGAACGACTTGCGGATGCGAGACGAATCATAGATAACTTGGTGCAGCGCAATCGGGACAACTCCGTCGCTTACCTCGTGCGTTATCACTTCAATGTCTTCGTCGCCAGCATCTATTCTCCACAGGGTGAAGGCGGATTGGATCAGGCGAATCCTGATTTGATCACCGTTTTGCGACTCGATCCGGGCAATGGCGAGGCGTTGATCTTGTCCAGTATCGACGCGATCAGGCAGGCGGATATTGCCGTCCGAAACGGTGAGCAGGAACGCGCTACGAATTGGCGCAATCAAGCCGAAGCCCATCTGCGCCGTGCCGTTAAAGAAAACCCAGGCGATCCCCGTGCTTATCAGTTTCTCGGCGACTTCTTGCAGCACGTTAGAAGGGACTCCAGGCAAGCGATTGAAGTGTGGAATGAGGGACTTAACAATGCACATTCTCGTGGGATCGAAGAATTGATCGGCAGGCTAGTATTGGCACTGCTTGATCAGAGGAGATCCGAAGAAACGCGTGAGAAACTGGAACTCTTTAGTCGGATGTTGCCGGAAATTCGCCTCAGTCGCCCCGACGATTTCAGGAGAGCCGATGACATGCGCATGTTGCTCACTGCCCACCTGGCAAACACGGAAGCAAACATTGCTACTTCGAGAGTCGAAGCGGCGCAGCGGGAAAACCGCCCCGATGAAGTGTCGCGGCTGCTCAACATCGTACAAGCCAGAAAAGCGGAGGCGGTGCGCACCTACGAGCAGGTCCTCTACAACTGGGGGAGAGACTTAAACGACTACATTGTCCTCAACGAGAGGCGAAGTATTTTTAGCTCACTGCTTCCAGAGTCGCTGTTGCAACTTGGTGATTTGAAATTGGACCGAGGTGAGTTGGACGTAGCCATTACGTATTTTGAGCGGGCGAGCCGGATTCCATCCCCAACCGTCCAGCGGGTGGCACTTCTCAAACTATCGCATGCGCGGCAGCAAAGTGGGCAACTGGACAGAGCGGCACAAGCAATGAAAACAGTGGTGGACCGCTACCCGGATGATTTGACTCTTCGTTTCGCTTACGCAGAACTTTTATTTCGTTCGCAAATCTCCTCCAATGTGACCCGACCGGATGCGCTGAACGAAGTCGAGCAGGAACTGCGAGCACTCGCACAACGCCGTAATGAATTGGCGCGCCCATGGATATTGGACATCCGCTTCATTCATTTGGACGTTGCCCGCGCAAACCTTACGGGTGATGCAGATGCAATCTTGGATGCCATGACCGAAGCCACCCGAAAGTTTCGGGCTCTTGAAAAGGAGACCTATCCTCCCGATGCGGACGGCAACACGAAAGATTATATTGATGATCCCGTTTTTGTTGCTGAGTTGATTAGTATTTACAGCAGTTTTGCTGCTCGTGACGACTTTGACCGTCTGTTGCAGAGAGCGCGGGAATTCCCCGAAGTGGGAGAGACCGCCTATTTCGAAGCACGGATTAGCGACTCACTCCGCCGCGATGACCGGGAAGGAGCTATTGCCATCATTGATGAGGCAAATGCCAGTCCTCTGCTACCCGATGCCAGCAAAGAGCGATTTGTTGCTCTGTTGCAATCTTTGCAAGGGACGAGCCAAGATAGAGTCTCGGCACTCGACAATGTATACCTCCAGTTAAAGACGACGTTCGATGAGAGCCCGGAATCGCTCAAACCGCAGGCGTTTTTCTTACTAGCAGATATGTCGTTGGACCGAGGAAATCTTGAGCAGGCGAAACTGATTAACGACCATCTGAGAAAAATTGAAGGCGAAACGGGAACCATGTGGCGGTACATCACGGTCAGGCTCATGCTTGCCGAAAAGGACCCCGATTACGCTGAGATGCGGAGACTTCAAGAAGAGGTTGCCGGTTTTCGCCCCACTTGGGATCGGTCGTATGTCCTTCGTGCCATGATTGAAGAACACTACTTGTCAACGCATCCCGACGACCCGACGATCACGGAAACGTTGATCGGTGCCTTGCGATCCGCAATTCGTACTGGTAGCACTCGTCCCGAATTTTGGCAGCGGTACATCGGACTCCTTGAGATTACCGGGCGTACTGATGAATCCAGAGAAGCGATTCGGGAGGCGGCACTTAGAGGGGTTATGTTAGAGGCAAGGACAAGTCAACTCCCCCAGCCGTATGGCCGGATGTACTCGCAAGTTCAGGAAGCTCTCACCAATGAGGATGCAACCCATGCTGATACGCTTGCCAAACAGTGTATGTTGCTGGCAGAGCGACGCGGAGAGAAGGACGAGTTGAAGTTTTCTTTGAATCTGCAATTTGGCAGAGGGTTTTTGGACGCACGTATGTTTGAAAGTGCAAAGCGTCACCTTTCCGAGACAGCACGCCGTGGAGGGAGGTTTGTCTATCCTCTGGCAGTTTGTGTAGCGAAGTCTGGAAATGTTGACGAAGGTTTTAATATGCTCTTGGACGAGATCGACCTTACACCCTCCGCTTTGCCGCAACTGTTGCCCGCCACTTTGGTTCTGTTAGCCCAAGTTCAGCCATCGGAGGAAATTTACGAACGACTGGACAAATTAATGGAACGACTTGAAAAGGGGGAGCACGGCCCCTTACGTGAAACTCTAGTGCCATCGGACGAAAACCACGTCATTTCGCTCGGGACCGATTTAGTGCCGTCCCGAAAAATACAATCCCTTGTTCTCCGCTTTCCTGAAAGTACGGATACTATTGACCCTTCGATGATTCAATTTGTCGCACCCGACGCATCGGGAAGCGACGCACCCACCGAACTTCCCCAGCAACCCTAGTCCCATTTTTGTCGTTCCTTTCGGAACAAAAGGAGGTAAATATGACGCGTAATACGAATTTTAGCACGTTGTGCTTTTGTGTAGGACTGTTTTGTCCAGCCGTGATGTTCGCTCAAGGAGTGGGCAAGCCGACAATTACGAGCATCCCCGGCGGTTTCTTTTTTGAGTGGGCTGCACCGGCTGAGATTACGGCAGTCCACCTCGATAAAAAACTGACCGGTCCGTATGAAATGATGTTCAACGTACCTTCGGCACAGTTCATCGTCGACGTGGTTGAGAAAAAATCGGAACCCGTTGTCAGTTTCGAAATGGCTGCCGTGCTTGCCGATTATTGGAACACCCGCGGCAAATCGGAGCGTGCGATTCCGCTCTACGAATCATGTTTGAAACGGATCGATCCCAATGACCCAAAGGCGTTACTTTTCCAAAATAATTTGGCAATGCTCTATTCTCGGATCCTCGGACAACACGATAAAGCTCTGGAAATCGTGGACAGTGCGCTGGAAATGAAAAAGGATAACGTCACGTTACTCGACACGAAGGGGTTGATTCTGATAAATAGCGGGCGTCCAGCAGAAGCCGTACCTGTTTTAGAGCGAGCCGTCGAATTATCGTGTCAACTTCCCCTCTATTGCATGCACCTTGCCTATGCGTTGCATCAGGATGGTCGGGCTACCCAGTCGCGTCGGTATTTTGACGCTGTCCGTCCTCAGTTGAACGAGGCTGCCCATATTATGTCGAAAGAAAATAAGGAGCAGTTTGATACGCTTCAACTCGCTCTGCCGCCGCTTGATCTTCAATAACAATAGGATGCTTTGCCATCGGATGGATTCTCTTCACCTAACCCTACCTTACCATGAAAAGACGAACTGCACCACTTTTATTCGGAATTATTATCATCATCGCCGTCACTTTGGCGATCACTTATCCTGCTGGTAATTTAACAGGCCGCTGGGGATCATTCGAAGGACTGGATGAGGCACGTACGCTACTGAAACAGTTACCGATGGAAATTGGTGATTGGAAGGCTGAAAAGGAAGGCATATTGGGTGATCAATCTATCGCCATGCTCCGCATTCAGGATTCGTACCTATACCGCGCATATAAAAATTCAGAGACCCAGGCGGTTGTTTACGTAACTTTTATGGTCGGACCCACCGGCAGAATTACGACGCATAACCCGGAGGTTTGCTTCGGCGGTAAAGATTATGACAAGGAAGAAGAACGTTCGCCCAAAACGGTGGATGTTCAGCTAACATCGGGAGACGAAATTGTCGATACGTTCTGGCGGCTTGACTTTATAGGTCGGTCATTGGATGTAAATAACCGGATTTCATTTTATTGGGGAGTGAGCACGGGCGATGTGTGGCAAGCGGTGGCGAATCCTCGTTCGACTTTTCAGATGTACCGTTATGTCTATAAGATTCAAGCCGAGGCGTATTCTGGAGTCGGCGATGAATCGGACAACGTCAGGAAGTTTCTGGAAGACTGCTTGCCGATTATTCATGAACACATGCTTCCATGCAGGTAAGAAGGGTGCTGGATGAACGTGGGGACTATTGTCAACGCGGTGATTTTCTGTCATAATAGCCGAAACTGCTGGAGCAGTTTTTTCATTCACTATCATTCACTTAAGGAGTATTACATGGAACGCCGTACATTTTTGCGTACCGCCGCTTTGTCCGCTTTGGCAGCGGCTTCAATCTCACCCCTCTCGTTCGGACAAGGCTTGCGTGGGCGTGAAAGACGACAAGGTTTGCTCGGAAGACGACAAGCCGAAAGAACCGCCAGGATACCGATTGGAGTACAACTCTATTCCGTCCGCGATCTCGCTCAGAAAGACCTCGCTGGCACACTCGAAGCCATCGCCAAGATGGGCTACGCAGGGGTCGAGTTTGCCGGTTACTATGGCAAAGACCCTAAAGAAATCCGAAAGATGCTCGACGACAACGGTCTGAAATGTTGTGGCACTCACACCGGAATCGGCGAGTTCCGGGGAGACAAGTTCGAAAGAACTGCCGAAATTCACAAGATTCTCGGCACGAAATATATGATCGTTCCCGGCGGCATTGACAGGGAACTACACGATGTCGAACGGAACAAGAAGATGGCAGAGGAATTCAACGCACTGGCGGAAAAAGCAAAGCCGCTCGGCTTGTTCATTGGCTATCACGCGCACGGCGGCGACGCTAAACCGATCGACGGTATTCCGGCTTGGGAACGACTCTTCGACGCTACCAAGTCCGATGTCACCATGCAGATGGACATCGGCAATTATCAGGAAGGCGGCGGCGATCCGTACAAGATGCTCGAAAAGTTCAAGGGACGCTCGAAAACGGTACACTTGAAAGAAGCCGGTCAGGGCAGACCGACCATCGGCAGCGGCGAGGTGGATTGGAAGAGGGCTTTTGACATTTGCGAATCGGTCGGCGGGACGGAATGGTACATCGTCGAAGACGAAGCGGGACCGGACAGTGTCGAACGCATTGAAAAGTGTATCGTCGCCCTACGCGAAATGGGAAAATTGTAATGATGAAATTACTGGCTATCAGCGATCATTATCTTCCACGAAAATACATGGCGGCGGGTTTGACTTCCCTCGCGGAATACGGCATCGACGTGACTGTGTTTCCGTGGGAACATGACACTTTGGAGCAACTTCAGGAAGCGAACCTAAAAGTTGAACTGGGAGGTCCCGAAGCGATTACGCTGCTCGAAGAACTGTATGAATCCGTCGGACAGTACGACATTGTCGTGGCACAGTTTGCGCCGCTTGCCCGACGATTCTTTGAATCAGCAAAGCGGCTGAAACTGCTCGGCATTCTGCGAGGCGGGATGGAAAACGTCGATGTCGAAACGGCAACGAAACATAATATCCCTGTCTTCAACACTCCCGGTCGAAACGCTCGTGCCGTAGCGGAGTGTACCATCGGCTTGATACTTGCGGAAGTCAAAAATCTCGCCAGGGGACATGCCGCTCTCAAGCAGGGAAATTGGACGAGAGATTTTCCGAACAAAAATGACATTCCCGAACTGCTGGACAAAACGGTCGGCTTGATCGGATTCGGTGCCATCGGCAGACTCGCGGCAAAATTTCTCCTTGCCTTTGGTGCGAAAGTCATCGTTTTTGATCCGTACTATCAAAAGGGCGATGAAAATGTTGAATCGGTTGACCTTGAAACATTGATGCGGCAGTCGGACGTGGTTTCGATCCATGCCCGGTATCTGCCGGAGACGCATCACTTGGTCGGTCGGGAACATCTTTTGATGATGAAACCGACGGCGATTCTCGTCAACACGGCGCGGAGCGGACTGGTGGATGAACAAGCCCTGCTTGACGTTCTTGCCTCGCGAAAAATCATGGGAGCCGCTCTGGATGTATTCGATGATGAGCCGCTCAAACCGGACAGTCCGTTTCTTGCTCTCGACAATGTAACGATAGTTCCTCATCTTGCCGGCAGTTCGTCGGATGCTTTCCGCAACAGTCCCAAGATATTTTCGGCACACTTAATCCGCTGTCTCCTCGGAGAACAAAACTTGCCCCTTGTTAACAGCATTGTACCGCTGTTCCCACGAAAGCCGGAATGAAGCGCAGCACAATGACGGCATGTTCCTTTCAAGCAAAAGCTTTAGGTTGAGTTTCTTTGGAGCATCACCCGTTCTTCTTCGCAAAGTCGGACATGAAATCACGCAGAGCAACGACTCCTTCGCGTGGCATCGCATTGTAGATCGAAGCCCGGAGTCCGCCGACGCTCCGATGACCGGCAAGCGTTATCAGTCCCGCCGATTTCGCTTCACTCTCAAACTTCTTGTCCAATTCCTCCGAAGGCAATCGGAACGGTACATTCATAATTGACCGGTACTCTTTTTCGGCATGTCCCTTGTAATAGCCGTTCGAATTGTCGATAGCATCGTAAAGCAACGCCGCCTTTTCCTTGTTGAAGGCATGAACCTTTTCGAGACCGCCCATGTCGTTCAGCAACCACTCCGTAACGAGTTTGACCATGTAAATCGCAAAACAAGGCGGCGTGTTGAGCATCGACTTTTGCTCCGAAATTTTCTTGAAATGAAGCAACGACGGCAACGAATCGGGAGAACGTTCGAGCAAATCGTCTCGAATGATGACCAGCGTTACACCGGCGGGTCCCACGTTCTTTTGGGCGCAGGCATAGAGTATGCCGAATTTCGTGACATCCATCGGACGGCTGAAAATTTCGGACGACGAATCGCAGACGAGCGGCACAGAACCTGTGTCGGGGAAAGCCGGATACTGCACGCCTTCAATCGTTTCGTTGGAACAGATGTAAGCGTAAGCGGCATTGGAGTCGAATTTCAATTCCGAGGCGGTCGGCTTCCGATTGTATTTTACGTCCTTGCCGTCCCAAATCACGTTGGCTTTCCCGACGATTTTGGCTTCGGAGACCGCTTTTTTCGACCAAGAACCGGTAACGACGTAGTCCGCAGACTTGCCGCCGAGCAGATTCATCGGAATCATTCCGAATTGGAGCAGTGCACCTCCTTGGAGGAAGAGTATCCGATAGTTTTCGGGAACGTTCAAGAGTGAGCGGACGTTCGCTTCTGCTGCGTCGAGGATTGCCTCAAACGTTTTGGAGCGGTGGGAGATTTCCATTACGGAGGCACCCACGCCGGGCAGGCAAAGGAGTTCTTCTTGTGCTTTTTTCAGCACGGACAGGGGGAGCACGGCGGGTCCCGCCGAAAAATTGTAAAGTCTTTGATCACTAGGGCGTTGTTCGGACATATGCGCAATTGAAGGGTGAGGGTGAGGAGCAAACGATCCTGATTGTTCAGACTCCTTTCATTAGGCGATATTATACCATGCTGCCGATGGACTTCAAGTCCGCTCTTACGAGGAAAAGAGAAGAGAGTTATCCGGTTATCCGCTTTGAGGGCTTTATTGCTATCTTTTTTCTGGTATAATGGTGCTCGGTAGTTTGTACTCCTCATTATACGAAAAAGGATTTACAATGAGTATCATGGCAGAAGAAAAAATTTTCTTCCCTGTTAGCGAGGCTGCAACGCCGCTTTTCGTCGGGATGAATTTCGGCGGAGCATACCTCAAAATTGGTGTCATCGACAACGAAGGTCGTACCGTTTCTTTTTTTGCGACCCCCCATCGCGGCGAACAGGGACCCGAAGAGGCGATGCAACACGCCGCCCAAGCCTTGAAAGAGGCTCTCCAAAAGACCGGTACAACTCTCTCCTCTATCGCCGCCGCCGGATACAGTTTTCCCGGTGCACTGAATCCAAAAACGGAGCAGATGCACCGACCGCCAAACTTTCCCGACTGGCAGGGCTATCCGATTGTTGCCAAGTTAGCGGAATACACCGGCTTAAAAAACGTTACGTTCAGCAATAATGCCAACGCAGCGGCATACGCCGAATACTGGGTGGGTGCCTCCGAAGGATCACACAGTTCGTGTCTGCTGTTGCTCGACACCGGAATCGGTTGCGGAATCATCGTCGAAGGACGCGAAATTCAAGGTGCCAATGGTTTCGGCGGCGAATTCGGACACATCATTGTCGATCCTTCGCCCGGCGCAAGATGGTGTGGTTGTCTGAAGCAGGGACATTTGGAAGCCTATTGCAGTGCGCTGGCGGTTGCGCGGCGAACCAAAGAATTGATCGAGGTCGGACATCCCACGTCTCTCCGAGACGTGATTACGTCACAAGATGAACTTTTCACCATTGCACGAAAAGTTTTTGAAGAGGCAGGCAAAGGGGACAAGTTGGCAACCAATATCATTTTAGACACTGCCCATTTTCTGGCACTCGGAATTGTAACGTTGTTACACACGATTGATCCCGAATGTGTGTTAATCGGCGGAGAAATGATGTTCGGCGGTAAAGGATCGAAAGTGGGAAACATGTTCCTCGACCGGGTTCGTGCAGAAGTGGAGAATCGAGCGATTCTCGGGTTGGGACAGAATCTCAAATTGGACTTTGCGGCACTGGGACCGTTTGCCAGTATGATCGGAGCCGCCGGTCTCGCCCGGGAAGAAGCCGCTCTCTTTTCCATTGTGGAAGATTAGACTTTATGTTAACAAAACCGCAATGGAGTTGAGACACTTTTCCGTCATTACGCTACGCTCCATTTCGGCTTTTGTTTGCACTATTCTATGTTATAATGTTTTCCATGTTACGAACCAAAACTTTCGGCGAACTGCGGAAGGAACACAACGGTCAATCGGTAACGCTTGCCGGTTGGGTCGATACCGTCAGAGACCACAGCGGCGTACTCTTTATCAATCTGCGAGACCGATACGGACTCTCGCAAGTTTATGGTAGAATGGCACCGTGAACTATGTCGCAAACAAGGAGCAATCTGATGACCGCCGTGCAAACATTGCGTGAACCAAAAGCAAAACGCTCAACCGGTGGTTTTGCGCAGAAAAATCGGAAAGAAATTGACGAGCCGGAGACAGCACAGGATCGCTACCTGCGTTGGTGCCGAGAATGTGATGAGCGACGTGAGCAACGTATTCGAGCGGGGGAACTGAACGAAGAAGACGAAATAACAGAGGAAGAAATCGTTGCGATTTGTAAAGAAGCCAGAGCAGAACGTTATGCAGAAGAACAAAGGCAAAAAAACACGGCTGGTGGTTGACGCGAATTGTTGGGTCAGTTCGTTGCTAAAGCCGAGGTTCCGGGTTCGTCTCAACATCGTTTTCGGAGCCGCTTATCATCTGATGGTTTCCGAAGAGTTGTTCAGAGATCTGGCGAATGCTATTCGCAAACCGTACTTGGAAAAGAACATCAGTCAAGCGGATTACGAGTCTCTCGTTTCGCAACTGTGAACCGATGCCGAACTTGTCGATGTCCGTTCAGTAGTCGATATTTGTCGCGATCCAAAGGACAATTTCCTGCTCGCCTTGGCAAAGGATGGCAATGCCGACTATCTGATTACCGGTGGCGAAGACCTGCTTGTCCTGAAAGAATTCGGGCAGACGAAAATCATAAAATTGAATGAATTTGAATCGCTTTGACCGCGAATACTTGAAAGCCGTAGAGTTCACGCCGGTTCGCTACACGTTTACAATGCGGGCGGAATGATTTGGAAAAATGCTCGGCGGGACACTCCGGTCGCTCAGTCGTTGTTGCGTTTCCGGCTTTCATGCGCTTGCGCCATCGTTGCGATCTATTCCGGTTTTTGTGATTGTGTTTCCATTATTTCGTGGTACAATGGGAGACGTGAAAATCGTTTTTGGGAGAAACAAAATGTCAACACTTACAGTTCCGCCCCATGTTGCCGAACAGGGACTCACCGAGAAGGAACAACAAGCCTGGGACTACTACGAACAGGAAATCTTGAAAACATTGAAAAAGGATAAGAGTGTTCCCTACACGTCAGAGTTTTGGGACAAGATTCGTGCCGATGTCGAACAGCGTCTTCAAGCACAACGAACAAAGGAAACAGCATGAGAGACACCCCGCTCGTTGTGGATATTACAGAGGATGCGCAGGCGGATATTGCGGAAATCGGCTTTTATTACGCCGAGAGAGACCGAGAGGTCGAAAGTCGTTTTTATCGGGCAGTCGATGAGACGATCCAGACGCTTGCCGCCTCCCCAGAACTTGGCGAACGTTGCCGATTTCGCAGTCCCGAAACGAAAGGCATGCGGGTTTGGTTGCTGGGTTTTCAAATTATCTGGTATTCTATCGTCCCAGTGGCGACGTGCTGGAAGTCGAACGTATCTTTCATGGAGCGAGAAATTACGCTGCAATCTTCAACAAGAAGTAATTGCGATTCCGCCATTTTCTGCTATAATGCTCGCCATGTTACGAACAAAAACTTGCGGCGAACTGCGGAAAGAACACAACGGACAATCGGTAACGCTTGCTGGTTGGGTCGATACCGTCAGAGATCACCGCGGCGTACTCTTTATCAATCTGCGAGACCGATACGGACTCACACAAATCGTTTTCTTGCAAGAAAACGATGAACTCCTGTCCGAAACGGTGCGGACACTCCATCCCGAAGATGTCGTGCAAATCACCGGCACCGTTGGATTGCGTCCCGAAGGAATCGTCAATAAAAAAATCCCCACCGGCGAAATCGAAGTTACCGCCGACTCGCTCACCATACTCAACCGCACCGCCGTTGTGCCGTTTCAGCCTTCCGCTCCAGAAGTGCCCGCCGAAGAGACACGGCTCAAATATCGCTATCTTGACCTCCGCCGACCAGCAATGCAGAAAACGCTGCTTCTGCGGCATCGGATCAGCAAAGTGATGCGAGACTATTTCGACGAACTCGGATTCGTCGAAATCGAAACTCCCATCCTCGGCAAAAGCACGCCGGAAGGAGCAAGGGATTATCTTGTTCCCAGCCGCGTTGCACAGGGACAGTTTTACGCCCTGCCGCAGTCGCCGCAGATTTACAAACAAATCCTGATGATCGCCGGCTATGACCGATACTTTCAGATTGCAAGATGCTTCCGCGACGAAGACCTCCGCGCCGACCGGCAACCGGAATTCACGCAGTTGGATGTCGAAATGTCCTTCGTGAACAGCGAAGACATTATGGAAACGATCAGCGGTTTGGTGGTGCGTTTGATGAAAGATGTCCTCAATCGTGATGTGAAATTACCGATACCGAGAATGAGTTACGACGAAGCAATGGAACGCTTTGGGCACGACGCTCCCGACTTGCGTTTCGGAATGGAACTGATTGACCTAACCGACATTGCCAAAACGGTCGAGTTTAGGGTCTTCCGTAGCGTTGCCGACAGTACCGACTTAAAAGGAGGCGGACGAGTTCGCGCCATCAATGCGAAAGGTGCCGCCGAAAAGTATTCCCGAAAAGACATTGACGGTTTGAACGCTTGGGTAATTGACCAATTCGGTGCGAAGGGCGTGGCATGGTTCAAAGTCGATGCCGATGGTAAATTAACAGGACCGATTGCGAAAAACTTTACGGATTCGCATCTCGATGCGATGTCCCAACGACTCAATGCCGAGCCGAATGATTTCATTCTCTTTTCTGCGGATGCGTTTCCTATGACGTGCCGGGTTCTCAATGGTTTGCGTCGTCGGCTTGCGGCGGAGTTGGGACTCATTGATCCTGCCGAAATGAATTTCTGCTGGGTCGTCAAATTTCCGATGTTCGACTGGGACGAAGAAGGGCAGCGTCACGTAGCGATGCACCATCCGTTTACTGCGCCGCTCACTGAGGACTTGTCTCATTTAGCCGGTACTCCGGGTAAAGTTCGGGCGCAAGCGTACGATTTAGTTCTCAACGGTTTCGAGGTCGGCGGTGGAACGATTCGTATTCACGATTCGGAGATACAATCGAAGGTGTTTGAACTTCTCGGATTCACGCCGGAGTCGGCAAAGGAGCAGTTTGGTTTTCTGTTGGAGGCATTGCAATTTGGGGCACCGCCGCACGGCGGCATTGCGTTAGGACTGGATCGCTTGGTAATGCTGCTCGGCGGTTTGGATAACATTCGAGACTGCATGGCGTTTCCGAAGACAATGAAGGCGGCGGACTTAATGACGGGTGCGCCGAGTCCCGTTGCAGAAAAACAACTGAACGAGTTGGCAATCAAGGTGGTTGTGTCCCCAAAATAGAGGGAGCAAAAAAGCAAAAAAAATCGACTCCCGGTTCCCGCTTGCAAAAAACGTAAGATAACGTTAGAATAGGGGCTGAATTATTATTTTTGCTGTCAGAGAACCTCCTTCTGTGTTCGTTGCTGCTTCGACATCCTGTATTCCCGGTGAACCGCTGGCGGATATTTTCGACCGCCTAGTGGACTTGGAATATGCGAATATAGAAATTGTCATTGGCGATCAGGGAACGATTTCGCCTTCGTCGGTCGCCGATCAGCACGAGGCAGTCGTGCAACTCCGCCGCAGTTCTCGCCGGATTGTCCCGATTGCGATTTTTTTCGATGTAGAGCCGGACGCTCCCGAATATCTCGAACAATTCACTGCCGCCTGCCGATTGGCAAAAGACTGCAAAATCGCCGTCATTACTGTTCGCGCCGCCTCTCTCGGTGCCTTTTTCAACGTGGAAATCGACCGCCTTCGGCAACTGGTCGATGTTGGTCTGCAATACGGTGTCGTTGTAGGAATTGCTACAGAGTCAGGACGCATCACGGAAACGCCGGAAACAGTCGGAAGCCTCTGCAAAAATGTTCGAGGACTAGGCACAACACTCGATTTGAGCCATTACATTCACAACTTGTCCAAGCCGAAATCTTACGAATCAATTCTGCCGTATGTTTGTCACGTTCGGCTCCGGGACACAACGCAAAAAGTTTTTCAAACTCGAATCGGTCAAGGAATCGTCGATTTCGGTCGCTTGGTCGTTCTTCTGAACAAGGTCGAGTACCAAAAGGCATTGTGCGTTGATATGGTTCCGATGCCGAATGTCGATCAGGCTTCTGAACTCCGTAAAATGCGGCTCCTGTTGGAAAGTTTGCTGTAACGTGTTCCGCTACGGTGCCGATGGTATCTCGCCTCCGTTTCGGCTTGCCAATCCCATGAGAATGATTGTTGTCGTCTCTTCGCTGAAAAAACGCACCGCCCCATCGGCATAGCCGAAGTTTGCCCCGGCAACGTGTTCGCTTCCAAAACCGGAAATTCCATGACCGGCACCGCGCCCCCGGAGCGGTACAATAAGCGGAATAAACTCCAGCGGTGCAGGTGCGGGCTTCACCTCTTCGGGTTTCGTTTCCGCCTCCTCTTCACCCTCATCAGTTTCCTCGTCGCTCTCCTCCTCACCGTCATCATCGCCATCCTCGTCAGTAATAGTAGTGACGGGTGGGCGGTAACGCACAAAGTCCTGTACTACTCTTTCCTGTTTTTTGCCGATATTGATCGGACAATTTTCCGCAATCCCCTTGGCACTCGTCAACTGGGCATAGGGAAACGGTATCTTGTAACCGCCCGGCAGATAAGCCCAACGTGAAGTAACCGCTGTTCCGCGTGCCCAATTCCGATGGGCACCGTACTCGTCCCAAGAAATTTCGCCGAACAAAAAAGTGTTCGAGGTGCCGTCCCTGATCGATGCAATAGAAACGCGTCCGCCGACGATGATCGTGCCCGTGTTCGCAAAGGGACCAAGAACGATACTTCCTGCTATCGGAATGTTTTCGTCAATGGAACGGATGTCCACTGCGAATTCGGTTTGCAAGGGGTCGGTCGGATACAGTGCGCCCGATGCTTTTTTTCCCAATGCACCGGCGATGCCGTAGTAATGTGACACGAATCTTAATGGCGAGCCAAAATCCGCTTTCGTTCGGGAAGCACTGGGACACAGGAAGGCGGGGATCGACATTCGAGACAGGTCTTCGATGCCTTGGGATGCCGCAGAAAGTCCCACTACGTCTTGGAGGATTGCCTGTCCCATGAAGGGGAGAAGCCGAATGCGATAACTGGCATGATTGAGATCGAGTGCCGCCTCGTCTTCCTCGTCACCGTAAGAAGGGGTTCCGTCGAAATAACTTTCAGCAGGAAATTCTTCGTGATTGAGGTGATACCCTTGTGCGGCGATTCCCTGTTGCCGGAGATTGCTCTGGCAGGTTAACCGCCGTCCAGCCTCCCGCGCCGCCTGAATCGCAGGCAGAAGCAGTGCAAGCAGTACGCCAACGACGACCAGTACGACGAGAGATTCCGTTAAAGTAAAACCGAACGATCTCCGTGAGTTTTTTTTCATAGAAAAATTATCGGCATTTTGGGGCAAAGTGTCAAGGGATAAGGCAGTCAATAACTATTTCTGTCTGTCAGCAATAGTATTGTCCGCTCGACGACAGTATCGATCACGTCTTGGATCGTTTGCGGCGACGTGTAAAAATGAGGGGCAGCAATTTGAATGATTCCGCCTGCTCTTGTAATGCGCTCCATATTTTGAATGTGAACCAGCGAAAGCGGCGACTCCCGAAGGAGCAGAATCAACCGCCGACGCTCTTTCAGTTGCACCTCGGCAGCACGATGAATTAAATGTTGATTGACTCCCGATGCAATGCAACCGAGCGAACTTCCTGAACAAGGAACGACAACCATTCCGTCGAAATGTGCTGATCCGCTGGCAATCGGAACATTGTAATTGTTCGGTTCATAAATGGTGAGTCTTGTCCGTGATTGCGGCGGTGAAAATTTCTCTTGCGCAGCAGATTGATGCCATGCCGGACTCATCACGAGATGAACTTCGTGCCCTTTCTGCAAGAGCAGTTCAAGTAACCGCAAGCCGTACACGGTGCCGCTGGCACCGGTCATACCGAGAATGATACGCATGATTGTTTCTTTCACGGAATATCTTTTTCCGTGAAGATGGCATGATTGATTTGGGTACGTTCATGGGACGTGAAAATCAAGTGGATTTTGCCGTCTGTGGTTTGAATGACATAAGGATAAGCGTAATCTTCATTTTTATCGATCAACACCTTGCGGCGAGGCCATGTTTTGCCGCTGTCTTCGGAAATCGCAAGGGAAAGCGGGTCACGGTCGGTAAAACTGTCATTGTAAACCAGAATCAAGTTGCCGCTTTTTAATTTGAGCAGATCGATTGCCGAATTGGGATTCGGAAATTCCGTCTCAACGGCTTCGCTCCACGTTTGTCCGCCGTCATGGGATTCCGACTTGTAAATGTATCCCTTTTCCGTCCATTCCGGGTAGTATCCGCCGCCTCTACGCATGAAAGCGATCAAATGACCGTCGGTCAGTTGCACGACCGAAGGTTGCAAACAACCGATCCTCGCACGGATTCGACCGGTTTCCGTCCACGTTTTTGCTGCTTTATTGAATCGAAGAAAAAGCGAAGTGGTGTCGGAACCCGTTTCTTCACGATCCTTTCCGGTTTCATTGTAAATTGGCAACAGATAATCGCCGTTGTTCAGTACGATCGGCTGGGAGCGGACTACCATGCCTTTTTCCGAGGCGATCATTACGGAATCTGACCATGTGTTGGCACCATCGTAGGAAATTTTCGCGTAAATCACGGAATCGCTCCAGAAATTGCCGTATCTGACGGTGTAAAAGAGCCAAACCCAACCGTCTGGAGCTTGCCAAACGACGGGATTGCCATCGGAAACGAGCGGCGTATTGGCAATGATTTTCGGAACTGACCATTTGCGTGTTCCTTTTTTCAATCGTGCTCCCCAGTCGGCGGTGCCAGCGGCGTATTCACCGGCACCGCCATAAAATACCAAATACAGGTCGCCATTGGCAAGTTCCGTAACAGCGGCGGGATGCTTATAACTTCCTCCCGGGTCGCGCTCGTCGAAAATTTTATAGATCGGAATGTCCGCTGCGAACACCAGTCCAGAGAATCCCCAGAACAGCAGAACGATCAATATTTGAACGGAAGCGTTAATGGAATGCGACATGAGTTTCCTTTTGTGTAAGTAGTGTGAGGAGCAGAGTAACGAAAACATTGTACCGATTTGGCAAAATGCAACAATCACCGAGAATATTAACACGTTTTTCGGTAGCCCATGCAGTTTCCCCGGCATATTGTCGAAACCCCACAAAACAACAGCTCCGTCGAAATCGTAACAGATTTTCCGCCGATTGACAACAGAGGGCGGGTCGGGTGGCATTGCGTGTCCGTCGGCATCGCCACATAAACATGCTGGGCAGTTTTGGGATCAAACCACCCAGCGTGTGCTTAACCGAATAGGGCGGCAATCGTAGCCTGCTCATCGGTCATCCCGGTATGTTCACTGATCGGTCGTGTGTATTTGCCTCTTGATTCGTCCTGTGCAAAGAGACTCGCGATAGTAGCCTGTTGGTCAAAAACCTTTTCGTTATCACCAGAGTCACCCTGTGAAACGGGCATCCAGTGAATGCGGTCTTTTTGCATGGCAGCGATGTAATCGTATACGCTTTGCGGATAATCGCCTTTCACAAAAACGTTGCCCATATCGTCAATGTCAAGATCAGAGACGACAACCTTCGCGAAATAGGGATCGTCGATAATGTTCTGGGGGACTCCGAGATTAGTAGCCGCCTTCTTTGCTGCATCAGCAATGCGCGAAGAATTCCATTCGTCGACTTTTCGCTTCAAGTCAGGAATCGTGGCAACCTGTTTTTCCAAAAGCAAATTTTTGGCTTTGACGACAACGATGTCTGCATTCAACCTTCGAAGCATTTCCTTGTCGTCACCGCTGTTTATTGCTTGGAGTCCCACCAATTCATCGTGGGCAGAATCCAACTGTTCCGTCAGTTCAGCGACCCTTTTAGTCAACTCTTCCTTCTGGCTCTCCCACGCCTTCTTATCGCTCGTTGCCTGTCCATAATCCTTCCAATACTTCTGTAGTGCCCTGAAATCGTCGCTCCAATCTTTGAGCGTGATTTCGCCGTTGTCGAGTGTCTCGATGTTTTCTTGGTCGCTGACAAACTCGATCAATTCTTCAAGTGTCTTAAACGTTCTCATTGGTACATCCTTTCTTGTTTTCGTTCGCTCCATTGCGATTAGGGTTTT
>Ga0123353_10000221_pt1 | contig 72230 bp, 57 predicted proteins | sample TergutLab28metaG_3_FD_92763 | JGI IMG/M metagenome (GOLD analysis project Ga0123353, IMG submission 92763) | Labiotermes labralis P3 segment gut microbial communities from Petit-Saut dam, French Guiana - Lab288 P3 | ecosystem: Host-associated > Arthropoda: Insects > Digestive system > Gut ... | reverse complement strand
TTATCGATTGTTTATCGATTGCTTATCGATTGTTTATCGATTGCTTATCGATTGTTTATCGATTGCTTATCGATTGTTTATCGATTGCTTATCGATTGTTTATCGATTGCTTATCGATTGTTTTATCGATTGTTTGAATCAATCATTTGAATCAACCGCCTCACCAACCGTCTCAAAACGGTTAAAAAACACTCAGGAGGAGTAAAATGTTTTGTTATCAATGCGAAGAAACGATAAACGGCACAGGCTGTACGGTCAATGGGGCGTGCGGCAAAAAAGGAGAGGTTGCCGTTCTTCAGGACCGCCTGATTTACGCTTTGAAAGGGTATGCTTTCTGCAACAGCCGGGGCCGTCTGAAAGGCTGCGCCGACCCTGCGTTCGGTCCGTTCGTCATGGAAGCGCTGTTCTCAACGCTGACAAATGTCAATTTTGACGCCGCTTATTTTGAAAAAATGATTACAGAAACGCTGAAACGCCGCGATACCGTTCGCAATGCCGTTCACAACGGCGCGCCGCCCGGCCCCGGCGCTCCAAACGTCGCCGTCATCACTTATGAAGAATTGATGACAAAGACGGCGGATGACATCGGTGTCTTGGCAACGGCTGACACGGATGTCAGGTCGCTTCGCGAAACCCTTGTCTGTGGCTTAAAAGGGCTTGCCGCATACGGCATGCACGTTTTCATCTTAAACGCGGAAGACGATGATGCCACCGACGCCGTTTATCAATTTATCGAAAAAGGGCTGGTTTCTACCATCGACGATTCGCCGCTCGAAAAACCGGGTACGACTCAAATGGTCGCCCTGCTGCTTGAATGCGGCGGTTTTGGCGTCAAAATCATGTCCATGCTTGATGCCGCCAACACAAAAGCCTACGGCACACCGTCCCCGACCGCTGTCAAAACGGGTGTCGGCAAAAACCCCGGCATCCTAATCAGCGGCCACGACCTCAAAGATTTGGAAATGCTTTTGGAACAGACCAAAGGAACCGGCGTTGACGTCTACACGCACGGCGAAATGTTGCCCGCGCACGCTTACCCGGCATTTCGGGCGCACGCCCATCTGATCGGCAATTACGGCAACGCTTGGCACCATCAGAAAACCGAGTTTGAAAGCTTCAACGGCCCGATATTAATGACGACCAACTGTCTCGTCCCTCCCAAAGAGACCTACGCCGACAGACTGTACACAACAAACATGGTCGGCTACAGCGATGATAAAATCAGGGTCAAACACATCGTCTCCGGTACAGGGGGCGCCAAGGACTTTACCGACATCATAAAAGCCGCAAAAATTTGTCTCCCGCCCTATGAACTCGAAAACGGAACCGTCATGACGGGCTTTGCCCACGCCGCGACGCTGTCTGTCGCCGACAAAATCATCGAGGCGGTCAAAAGCGGTCACATCAAAAAATTCGTCGTCATGGCAGGCTGCGATGGCCGCCATAAAGAGAGAAGCTACTACACCGAATTCGCGCAGGCGCTCCCGAAAGACACCGTCATCTTGACGGCAGGCTGTGCCAAATACCGCTACAACAAACTGGATTTAGGCGAAATCGGCAGCACCGGCGGTATCCCGCGCGTCCTTGACGCCGGCCAATGCAACGACTGTTATTCGCTGGTCGTTATCGCGCTTGAACTTGCCAAGGCGTTTGGCGTCAACAGCGTGAACGACCTGCCGATTGTGTACAACATCGCTTGGTACGAACAAAAAGCGACGCTTGTGTTCCTGGCGCTTCTGCATCTCGGCATTCAAAACATCGTCATCGGCCCGGTCCTTCCGGCTTGCCTGTCCCCTGCGGTTTTGGATGTTCTTGTTAAAACCTTCAATGTCAGCAAGAACACGGATGTAGAAACGGATATCATGAGATTGATCACGCTTTGAGCGTTCGTAAGGAGCCGTTTGATATAAACGATGACCGGAGCTTTAAAAAACGATAACGGGGCTTTGGCAAACCAACAACAAAGCTTTAAAAAACGGTATCAAGGCTTTGATAAAATCGAATGAAAACGGTATAATTTCAAAACGTGTTCATAAAAAACAGTACCTAAGAACCGCCGCGCGAACGGCTTCGCCGATTCGCCGGCGGCCTTTTTTTATTTATGAAAGGGAAGTGTTTTTCGGGTCTGCCTGAAATATTGCGATTATTCATCGTGGCATCGTTTGTTTTTTGTTGCTTGCTTTGTTGGTTGCTTTGTTGCTTGCTTTGTTGGTTGCTTTGTTGGTTGCTTTGTTGGTTGCATTGCCGCCATCTTACATTTCTTGCATGCATCAGCTGCCTGCATTGCTGCCACCTGCCATCCGACACTTTCTGCATGCATCAGCTGCCTGCATTGCTGCCACCTGCCACCTTACACTTCCTACATGCATCAGCATTTTTTTGAAACAGCCGTTCGCTTACGCGAACGGGGCACTGCTACCGCCATTGCTGCCGCCACACCATCACTGCTACCACCATTGCTGCCGCCGCCACCATCACTGTGCCTGCTTTGTCGTCTGCTTTGTTGTCTGCTTTGTTGCCTGCTTTGTTGCCTGCTTTGAATTTTTAACGGTTTTCTTTGGTTTGATTTCACTCAGCGCCGTGAATCGCCATTCGATATTTCTGTAATAATCATCGGCGTAATCAATTCCGATTCTTTTGCCGGTGACATATTCCGGTTTTACGCCGTCGTCTTCAATCCATATTTCTTCAGAGGTTGTCAGGTCGGCGCCGTTTAATTCTTTGGTGATTCCCATGGCTTTTGTCAGCTTTCCGGGTCCGTTAAACTCTCCCGCGGCCCGGATCAGCGCGGCCTGCGGCTGCTCTTTTGCGCCCGTCACGGCGTTTATCAAGTGGTGAACGCCGTAGCAGAGGTAGATGTAAGCGCAGCCGCCTTTTTTGTACAGCGTTTCCGTTCGTTTGGTTTTGCCGGCTTTGGCATGGCAGCCCGTGTCCTCTTCTCCCCGGTAAGCTTCGGTTTCAGTAATGCGGCAACGCATTTCTTCACCCGTCGGCAGGCGGCGGACCAAAATCTTGCCGATCAATTCGGGGGCGACAGTCAGGACGTCGCGTGTGTAAAAGTCCGAGGTTAACCGTTTCGGTGAAGTCATAATATTTGAAAAATCTGTTAAATTATTAAAGAATTGCTTGAGATGTTTTCTTTTTGGTTTCCTTTGGTTTGTTTTTTCTTTGGTTTGTTTTTGTTTTTTCTTTGGTTTGTTTTTGTTTTTATTCCATTTAAAATCATTTTTGTTAATTTTATTCGCTGTTTTTACGATTTTATCACAAATTTTATAATCTATTATGCCATTCTTGTAATTATGTTATTGGAATTTGCAGTTGAAAATTTTAAGTCATTCAGAGAAAGAACCTGTTTCTCAATGGAAGCGACCGCCGACAAAAAACTCCCCGAAAACGTGGCAGAAGTCGGCAATAAGAAGCTTGGCTTGTTGAAAACATCAATCATTTACGGCGCCAACGCGTCAGGCAAGACGAATTTCTTTGAGGCGATGGACGTGTTCAAACGGACCGTCATGTCCTCCCATACATATATCGGCGTCATACCGAACTACGCGCCCTTCATCTTTGATGAAACCGGTTCAACCAAGCCGATAAGCATGGAAATAAAGTTTCTGAAGAATGGCATACTGTATGAATACGCCTTCTCATACGATTCCGGCAGAATACGCTCAGAATCCTTAATCTACTACCCGAACAGGCGCAAAACCGTTGTCTTTGAAAGGGACGGTCAAAATTTCAAGTTCATCAGCGATAAAAGCAGGCAAAGGCTGAACGCGGAAAAAGTCAAAGAGACCGCGCTGTATCTCACGGTATCCGCGCAATTCAATTACGATGTCTCTAAAAACGTCGTGGAATGGATATTGAACGACTTTCTCCTTGTCACGGGTACCAACCCTCTTCAATCCATCGGCCTTCTGCTTAGCGAAATGGAAAGTGACCCGTTATTCAAAAAACGCGCCTTGAAGGCCTTTCAAATCGCCGATTTCGGTATTGTCGGTATAAATGACAGGACCCGCGCGATCAAAACAATGGCAACCGAAGCGTCAATGTCTTTTGTTGCTATGGAAACGAGAGCAATGCCTGACATATGGGTCAAACACACGTTAGAAGGCAGCGCCGACTCTCAAAAAACGGTTGAATTGCCTCTCGCGGCCGAATCATCGGGTACGATCAAATTCATGTCCGTCATCGGCCCGATCATCGCCGCTCTGTCAAAAGGCGGAACGGTCATCATAGACGAAATGGACACGAGTTTCCATCCCGACCTTTTCAAATGGATCATCAATCTGTTTCACGACCCCGAAGAGAACAAAAACGGCGCGCAGCTGGTCTTCAACACGCACAACCCCGAGCTTTTGAATTTGGAGTTTGTGAGGAGAGATCAAATCTAGTTCGCGGAAAGAGATTGGAGCACAGGCTTCTCAACGCTGCGCTCGCTGGCGGAATACAAAGAGAGAAATGACCGCGACATCAGAAAAGCATACCTCACGGGCAGGTACGGCGCAAGGCCGTTCATCTCGCCGGACAGGCTGATTGAATGAGACGGGAAAATACGAGGAATCCTAAAAACAATTACGAAAGCAAAAACGAAAACAAATACGAAATTAAATACGAAAACAAAAACGAAAACAATTACGAAAATAAATACGAAAATAAATACGAAAACAAATACGAAAACTGATTATTGAAAAAGAATGAAAAATAAATGAAAAAGTGCCGTTAAAGCACTTTTTTCCATTTCTCAATGTTTTTTGCGCTGATACCCGTTTCTTTTGCAAGCTTTGCGGGGTCGGCGCCGGCTAAATCTTTCAGTGTTTGGATGCCGGCGGCGTTTAGTTTTTCAAGAGAGACTGTTCCGAGGCCTTGTATGTCGGATAATTCCTCGGGATTGGCGGCTTTGGCTTCACGTTCGGCTTTGGCGGCGGCTTTTTCTCTTTTGATGCGTTTGGCCCACTCCGCTGAGGTTTCGGCGACGATGCCGTTTTTCTCATCTTCTTCTATCTTCTTCTGCCATTCGTGATAATTGCATTGAGGGCAGCCGAGTTCCCACGGGCGCTTGCCTTCCGTTATCAGTTTGATTTTATACATTTGGTGGTCGTCACACATTTTATCGGTAACGACGACCTGTCCCGTTCGCGGAAGCGGCAGGGAAAAGTCACAAGCGGGATAACCGCTGCATCCGATGAAGCGCGAGCCCTTTTTGGATTTTCTGACAATCAAATCCGAGCCGCAGCGCTGGCATTTCCCGACGATGCGGTCTTCGCGAAGGCCTGAGCGAAGAGACTCGCAGATGTCGTCGCGATTCACTTCAAGTTCGTCAAAAACATTGCTGAGCATTTCGCGTGATTCCTTTAAAACGTCCGCTTCCGAAATCGTTCCGTCGGAAATCTTGTCCATATCCGCTTCAAGCTGCTTGGTCATGTCCGGCTTGACAATTGTCGGCGCGTACTGCTCAAGCGTGTCAATCACGGAATATGCCATATTGGTCGGCTGAAGCGGGTTGCCGTGAATGTAATAACGGGAAGTCAATTTGTTGATAATATCGGCGCGCGTCGCTTTTGTCCCGATGCCCATCTCATCCATCAGGCGAATGAGGCGGCCCTGGCCATAGCGGCTCGGCGGCTGCGTTTCTTTATCAAACCATTCTTTGCTCGCCACCTTCAAAACATCGCCTTCTTCAACGTTTGGCAGCAAGCGGTCTTCGGGTTTGTTGTAAGAGTAATACCGGCGCCATCCTTCCGCGACCAAACGCGAGCCGTTGCTCTTGAATAATTCGCCGCCGATGTCGATTTCAATTCTCATCGTGTCCCATTCCGCCTCGCCGGCAAATGTTGCGAAGAAGCGGCGGACAACCAGTTCATAGATTTTCCATTCATCTTCCGTCATGTCTGAGGGCTTCGCCGGCGCGACGGGGTGAATCGGCGGGTGCGCCGGGTCCTCCTTTTTGCCTTTTGTCGGGGTTAAGCCGGACTCGTCGGCGTTTTTTAACAATTCTTTGGCGTAAGCGTCAAATTGTGTTCCGAGGAACATTTCAATGAGGGAGCGCAGTTCAAGACTTTCGGGATAAATCGTACTGTCCGTTCTCGGATATGAAAGGTAGCCGGCTTCGTAAAGCGTCTGATACATGCGTTTGGCATTGTTAACGGAAATGCCGATGGCGTTGGCAGCCACATAAAATTCGGTTGTGTTAAACGGGATGGGGGGCTTTTCTTTGCGGTGTTTCGCTTCGGCTGAAGTGATTTTCGCGTCGCCGCCGACAACAGCGTTTGAAAAAATGCGCAAAGCGACTTCTTTCTCGTAAATCCTGTTTGTGTGGTATTCGGCGACAAACGTTTCTTTGCTTTTCGTTTCAAGCGCGGCTTCAATTTCCCAATACTCGACGGAGACGAAAGCTTCGCGCTCTTTCTCCCGCTCAACGATGAGCGCCAATGTCGGGGATTGGACGCGGCCGACAGATAAAAAAAGTTTGCCGAGGCGGCCGGCGCAAAGGGAAATGTAGCGGGTCAGCGATGCGCCCCAGACGAGGTCAATCACTTCACGGGCGTGTCCCGCGTCCGCCAAATTGAAATTCACGTCAGTTAAATTTTCAAAAGCGTGTTTGATGTCCTTTGGCGTAATTGCGCTGTACAGCGCGCGGTTGAATTTGACATCGGGATTGCCGGACTGCGCCAAAGACAAAGCTTCCACGCCGATTAATTCTCCTTCTCGGTCGTAGTCAGTCGCAATCGTGATCAAATCGGCGGTTTTTCCAAGCACCTTCAGCGCTGTCACTATTTTTTTATTAATCGTCGTCGGGATAATCTCGGCGTCAATTAAATCCCGCGCGGAATTCTTTTGCCAGTTGTTGTATTGGTTCGGAAAGTCAATGCCGACAACATGGCCGCTGAGGCCCATAACGATTGTATGATTATCGTTGTAAGTCAGCTCGTACGTTTCAACGCCCAATTTCGGATAGCGGACCTTCTTAACCTTGTTTTCCGAAAGAATGGCCGCGATGCGTTTTGCCGCCGTTTCCTTTTCCGTTATGATAAGATGATTCATTTAATGCTCCGGTTATTGAATTCGCGCCGGTTGTCAACATATTCCGCGGCGAATAGAAAGTTAATAGGAAATAATACGAACAATTTTCTGTTTATTCAGCGTGACTAATGGAAAATCGTGTTATTTATATTTTATTGAAACTACCAAGGCCGGAAACATAAATGTACAAACGATATTAAAAGCCTTTTTGGCCTGTCAAAACGATTTGCCTGAGCCGTTTCATTCGTCAGGGGATTAAATTACAGAACAAGAGGCGAAACGAATCCGGGAATCTTCAAAAAAACAGAAAACTGAATGAAAAAAATCGGAATAGTAAAAACCGGAATGTAATAAAATAGAAATTAATAAAACGGAATTGAAAAAACAGAAGTTAGTCGAACGGAATTGAAAAAATTGAAGTTGGAAAATAGAATAAGGAAAAATAGAAGATGGAAAATAGAATGTAATAAATAAAAAAAATAGGAGATAACCGTAATCAGCCGATATATTTTCTGATGACTTCAACGATGTCGGCGCTTTTGGCAGGCTTTCCGATGACTTCTTTGACGCCGGCTTTCAGGATATCATCGCCCTTTGTTGAAGAGAAGGCGGTTAATGCGATAATGGTGGCTTTTGAATCATATTTCAGTATTTTTTCCGTCGCTTGAATTCCGTCGATATTCTCAGGCATCATAATATCCATAATAACAATATCGGGGTTAAATTTTTTATAAAGTTCAACTGCCTTTTCACCATCTTTGGCTTGTTCAACCAAGTACCCCATGTTCTGGATAATTTGAACAAGAAGGTCGCGAAGTAAACTCTCATCATCGACAACCAATACTTTTTTTTGCATAATTAATCCTCGAAAACTATTTTCCAAACTATGTCAGTGCCAAGAACGGCTGAGCCGAACATGAACATATATAATTGCCTATTATAATTATCTATTATATTTATCTGTTCCCTGAAAGAACTTATCATGTAATATGAGTAAAATAGCTTATAAAGTTTCGCTAAAATATAACAGTACATTAAGCAATGAAATGATGAATTGCAAAAAAATTGTTGTTTTTCAAAGAAATATTCGGAATATATAATGAACGCGAATCTTTTGAAAAACAGGTTACTTCTTTAAAAGATTCAAAGAGTTTACTTTTTTTAAAAAATATTAAGAATTATGTGATTGAACTCGATTTCAATCGATTTCAATCGGACGATGCGGGAAAATTGTCAATGGATAACCAACGGATAACCAATGGATAATCAATAGATAATCAACAGATAACCAACAGATAACCAATGGATAATCAATAGATAATCAAAAAAAAAGGCAGTGCGCAAATTTTTGCACACTGCCTGCCTGTGAATCAAATTCATCATCACTGGACTGATCGGGAATTGAACCCGAGGCCTCTACCATGCCAAGGTAGCGATCTTCCGCTGATCTATCAGCCCGATATTGTTTCGTATGCCGTTTTTACGCGGCGTTACGGAGTAACACAATGAATATTTGATATAAATAATTGTCGATAAGAAGTTCAATGATTCTGATTCATAAAAATAAAAGAATCGGGATGGCAAAACATTTAAATATCCCAATACATATTGTGGTTTGTTGTTTCAGGACAATCAAAAATCATCGTCAATAAACAAGCGCCGGATTTTTTTTCGGATTGTTCGAATGGTTTTTCGGACTGAGTAACAATGACAAATTGGGCCCGTAGCTTAGCTTGGTGGAGCGTACGGCTGATAACCGTAAGGTCCTGCGTTCGAATCGCAGCGGGCCCATTTCATATAATTTTATTTAAACATAAATTAAAATTAAATCGGTAAAAGTTCTGCTTCTTAAAAGTATTGTAATCCAATGATAACTTTAATATATAATTAAAGCATTTATCCAATTGGCTAAAATATTAAATCTATAATAAAAATGCATATAAATATCTTTTTGATTATTATTACAAATCCGATTTAAAACACGACATTGAATATGTTGAAATTATGTTCTATAACCAAAAAAGTATAAGTATTGAAAGTATATATTCAAATGCTTAAAACTGTTACATTTTTATACCATATTAATATAGTAACTATGTTGAAATGTCATTTTTATAGACCAATGAATATTCATACGGACATCTTTAAATAAAATCATTCATAACAAGTTTCAGAACAAAAGCGTCTGAAAACGCGTAAAACGACATAAAAACGAACAAGAACGACTACAACGATTAAAAAACGTATAAGAACGACCTAAAAACGAACAAGAACGATTAAAACGACCAAAACTTTATGAGGAAAAAAAATGAGTGAACAATACATCAGTAAAGACTCCGAAATGGTGGAGCTTTTAAGAAAATTAGACATCAGCAGACCTGTCGCGAAAACGCTTGCTTGCCTGTCGGATGGCAGAGAATTAACATCTCATTCCATTGAAATGACCTCCGGTCTCAGACAACCTGAAGTCAGTATTGCGATGCGCTACTTAAAAAACAACAACTGGATCGAAATCCGTGAAGAGAAGAGGGACAACGGAAAGGGTCGACCTGTAAAGTATTATAAGTTGACTGTGCCGATGGACAAAATCATCGAAAAGATCGAGGAATGCATCCTTGAAGAAAGAAAGATGATTTTAAAGAACATCGAAGAACTGAAGAAAATTTCGTGATTACCAAATCTGTTTTTGGCAGATTTAATGAAAAAGGATAAAAGTTTCAAAGCTGTTTTTTAAACAGCTTCATTCATTCTTTTTCAAAAATCTGCATGCTCTGTCGAGATAATTGTTATTATCTCTGTCATTCCTTTTTGAGATAATTGTCAGGTAATTGTCATTGCAATTGTCACTGTGATCCCTTTTTGAGATAATTGTCATTGGAATTGTCATTGCAATTGTCACTGTGATTCCTTTTTGAGATAATTTTCATTGGAATTGTCACTGTGATTCCCTTTTTGAGATAATTGTCATTGGAATTGTCACTGTGATTCCCTTTTTGAGATAATTGTCATTGCAATTGTCATTGTGATTCCCTTTTTGAGATAATTATCATTGAAATAGTCACTGTGATTCCTTTTTAGATGAAACTCAATAGATGAAACTCAATAGATGAAACTCAATAGATGAAATTAAAAAAGATAAAGCCGGATGAACCGGCTGCTCTATATTAATTCGTTAAAGACTGAATCGGCGCGGGAATGCGGCCGCCGCGTTTAATGAATTCTTCCGAGCTGAAATCCGAGACTTTCATGACAGGCGCTGTTCCGAGAAGGCCGCCGAATTCAACCGAATCGCCGACTTTTTTGCCGGCGGCGGGAATGATTCTGACGGCAGTCGTTTTCTTATTAATGACGCCGATTGCCATTTCATCGGCGATGATTGCGGAAATTGTGGCGGCGGATGTGTCGCCGGGGACGGCAATCATGTCCAAGCCGACAGAGCAGACGCTGGTCATCGCTTCCAATTTGTCAAGCGTCAGCGCGCCGTCTTCAACCGAGCGGATCATGCCGGCGTCTTCGCTGACGGGAATAAAAGCGCCGCTCAGGCCGCCCACAGATGAGGAAGCCATTGCGCCGCCTTTTTTAACGGCGTCGTTTAAAAGAGCCAAAGCCGCCGTCGTTCCGTGCGTCCCGCATCGTTCCAACCCCATCGCTTCCAAAATTTCAGCGACGCTGTCCCCGACCGCGGGCGTGGGCGCCAAAGAAATGTCAACAACGCCGAATTCCACGCCAAGCCTCTTAGACACTTCGCGCGCGGCCATTTCACCCATTCTCGTAATCTTAAAAGCGGTCTTTTTAATCTCCTCGGAAATTTCCCCCAGAGACGGATTTTTTAGTCGTCTCAGCGCCGAGTTCACAACACCCGGGCCGCTGACGCCGGCGTTAATGACACACTCGGCTTCGCCGATGCCGTGAAAAGAGCCGGCCATAAACGGATTGTCATCCGGCGCGTTTGCGAAAACAACCAATTTGGCGCAGCCGATGCTGTCGGCGTCCGCGGTCAGCGCCGCCGTCTTTTTAATGATATTTCCCATCAGAGCAACGGCGTCCATATTAATACCGGCCTTAGAGCCTGCCAGATTAATCGACGAACAAACGCGGTCCGTCTTAGAAAGCGCTTCGGGAAGAGATTCAATCAAACGGCGGTCACCGTTTGTCATGCCTTTTTGAACCAAGGCGCCGAATCCGCCGATAAAATTAACGCCGACATCCTTTGCCGCTTTATCCAAAGTTTTAGCGACGGACACAAAATCAGGCTCCTTGCAGGCTTCGGCAACGATTGCGATTGGTGTTACGGAAATACGTTTATTGATAATCGGGATGCCGTACAGGTCTTCAACGGCTTCTGCCTCGCTGACCAGATTTTTAGCTTTCCCGATAATTTTTTCATAAATATTTTGATTAAAAACATCAATATCGGGATGAGAACAATCCCGCAGGCTGATACCCATGGTCACCGTGCGGATATCTAAATTCTCCATGCGGACCATTTCAATGGTTTGTAAAATTTCTTCGGACGTCAAGTACATAATTAAACCTCGGGCGGTCAGATACGGTGCATATACCGGAAGACATCTTCGTGCTGAACGCGAATCTCAACTTTCAGCCCCAAGCCGGTTTTTGCCATTTGTTCTTGAAAATCTTTCAAAACAAAATTTTCATTTTTCACTTCGCCGATCATCAGCATCGTAAAAATGTCTTCCATAAGCGTTTGACGGATATCGATAATGTTGACGCCGAAATCAGACATCACACGCGTCACGCCGGCGACAATGCCGACTGTATCGACACCAATGACAGTAATAACAAAACGATCTGTTCCCATGATTATCCCTTAAATTTTGTATATGCAATCTGCAATCCGTATATGCAAAAAGTGTGCAAAAGAATGATAAAATACACAATCCGATACACATTCAAATGATTTAAAGTATATATCGTTTTGCGGTTTGCCGCCGGCCGCCGCGCGCGCGAACAGCGTCGTTTTTAAAAAAAGAATAAAAAAAAGTCCGGCCGGTTCGAATCAGTGCGAACCGGCCAAACATTTCAAAATTCAGTCTGATTTGAAGGCTTTATCATTCTCATTCAGTCGAACTTAAAGCCTTTATCATTCTCATTCAGTCGAATTTGAAGCCTTTATTCTTCTCAATGTGAGCGACCAAGCCGCCGTCGTTGAGAATAATAATCATGGCGGCGGGCAGCGGTGAGAAGTTCAATTCGATGCCTTTGGTGATATCTTTAATGGTACCGCCTGCCAAATCCACTTCTATTTGGTCGCCTTCATCAATCTTGTCGGTGTCGCAAATCAGAACCGGCAAACCGACGTTGATGGCATTTCTGTAGAAGATGCGGGCGAATGATTTTGCCAAAACGGCGCTGACGCCTGCCATTTTGATGATGGTCGGGGCGTGCTCGCGCGAGGAACCAAGGCCGAAGTTGTTGCCGGCCACCACGAAGTCGCCTTTTTGAACTTTTTTGGCAAACTCGGGGTCCGCGTCTTCTAAAACGTGTTTGGCGAGTTCGGGGAGGTTTGTTCTTAAGTGGAACAAGCGGCCCGGCGCGATGTGGTCGGTGCTGATGTCATCGCCGAATTTGAAAGCATTGCCTTTGTAAACTGTTTCTGCCATTTAAATCACCTTGCGGGGGTCTGTAATGACGCCGGTCACGGCGGTCGCGGCGGCTGTTGCGGGTGAGCCGAGATAGATGAACCCTTCCGTGTTGCCCATTCTGCCTTGGAAGTTCCTGTTCTGGGTGGCCAGACAGGCTTCTCCGTCCGCGAGCGCGCCTTCGTGAACGCCGACGCACGGGCCGCAGCCGGGCGCCATAATGATTGCGCCCGCTTTGATAAATGTTTCAATGTAGCCTTTTTGAACGGCTTCTAAGAAGATTTCCTTTGACGCCGGAACAACAATCAAACGGGTGTCGGGGTGTCTTTGTTTGCCTTCTAAGATTTTGGCGGCGATTTCAAGGTCATCGATACGGCCGTTGGTACAAGTGCCGATGAAAACCTGGTCGATTTTCGTGCCGGCGACTTCACCGACCGCCGCTGTGTTGTCAACGGTGTGGGGTTTTGAAATCGTCGGTTCAAGCGTGGCAACATCAATGTTAATCACGCGTTCGTAAACGGCGCCGGCGTCGGCTTTAATTTCCACATATTTGTCGCCGCGCCCGCGTTCTTCTAAGTAGGCTTTGGTCGTCGCGTCGGTTTCAAAGAGACCTGCTTTGGCGCCCGCTTCGACGGCCATGTTGGCCAGCGTGAATCGTTGGGACATGGTCATTTTTTCAACAGTTTCGCCGCGGAATTCAAGCGCTTTGTATGTCGCGCCGTCCGCGCCGATCAAACCAATCAAATGAAGGATGAGGTCTTTGGCGTAAACGCCTTTTTGAAACGCGCCTGTGACGTTCACAAGAAACGTTTCGGGCACGCGGAACCATGTCTTGCCGAGCGCGATGCCGACGGCAACGTCAGTAGAGCCCATGCCTGTCGCAAAAGAGCCGAGAGCGCCGGATGTGCAGGTGTGCGAATCGGCGCCGATTAAAACGTCTCCCGGATTGACGTAAGATTCAATCAGACGCTGGTGGCAAACGCCTTCGCCGGCTTCGGAAAGGTGAGCGCCGGTCTTCTTTGAGAACATTCTGAGAATGACATGCGCGTTGGAAAGGTCTTTTTGCGGGCTGGGCGCGGCGTGGTCAATAAAAAGAACGGTTCTGTCAGGATTGGCGGCCTGAACAAGGTTCATTTTCTCAAGCTGCTGAACCGCGAGCGGCCCCGTTCCGTCCTGAACTGCGGTCACGTCAACATCCACCAAAGTGATGTCGCCGGCGTAAACAGCTTTACCGGCGCGTCCGCTTATAATTTTTTCAGCTAATGTCTGTGGTTTTTCCATGTAAATCACATTTTCATTGTTGAATTAATATCAGTGTCAAACAGGTGTCAAACAAGTGTCAAATTAATGTTTTATCAGTGTTTACACATTGAACACATTGCAAAACATTGATATTATCGGTGTTATACATTGTTAATTATACATTATTAAATAAATCAATTTCGTATATGAATAAAATAACGGCGAGAGCCTCATCAACTCTCATTAAATAAATCCGCTTTGGGATTATTCAACTAACTTTAGATATAAAATAGTATTGGAAAAGCCGAAATTAACTTTTTTCGAGAGGGGATTTTTCTCATTCTTATTCTCATTTTTATTCTCATTCTTAATTCTCATTCTTATTCTCATTCTTATCTTCAATCAAGAAGTGCATAATTTCATGAATGAGTCTTTTCAGCATTATGTTTTACTTTGTTTTTTGGTGGTTGATTTCGTCTCAATTCCCTTGGGACCGTAGATTGCGAGCAGCCTACGGCTGCCGCAATCTCGGTCTGTGTTTTATTTGCGAATGAGAGAATTTCAATTCTGATGCGGTCATTTAATGTGAGATTTATGCATTTCTCCATTGAATTCGGGTTTCAAAATCAAACCTTGTTTTCGGCGAACCCTTCAACCGTGACGTCTATTTGAACCGGCGGCTTCATCGGGTTGTAAATCATTTCCTTGACTTTTACCCTGATTTCAACGTCGCTTTCATCGATTCCGTTTTCTTTCATGTATTCGTAAATGTCTTTTTTGGCATGATTTTCGGCGTTTTTGACGGCGTCCTCTTTTGATGAGAAAGCCCGCTGCCCGTCTTTTACATAGACAATATATCGGAGCGTCCATGAGCCGTTTTCCTCTTCTTTGGACTCGACGTCCACGCGGATTTCGGCGCGTTTGGCAAGCTTGCCGGCCAGGCATCCGACAGCGTTGCCGACGGCGTAGTGTTCCGGCGCGATGATTTCCGCGTCCAATAACTCTTCAAGCTCTTTTACAAAACAGCGAACGGGGGCGCCGATCAGAACGATGGGAATATCAATTTTATAACGCATGCGCGCTTCTTTGCCGAATCTGTCTGTGAAAAGGTTCAGTTCATCGCGGGAAAGGGCGTTGTTCAGGAAGTAAACGGTTTCAATGGCCATTGTTTTTGCGAACTTTCGCTTGATCAAACGGCAGAAATCCTCTTTTGTCATGTTGAAGACTTCGGCGAGCTTCCGGGCGCCGGTTTGCGCGGCTTTTTCGTCCCACTCGGTAAATTCGCCGGTCACGTGAAGGACATCGGTCGGCGTGAAACCGATTAACTGAATCAGACGTTTGTTGACCAGCGCTTCAACGATATTGAACGGGATTTCGCGATCGGGAAACTCGCTCCAATCCAAGTCATTGATAAATGCCGGCTTTTCTTTGATTTGACTGTAAACTTTGAGCTCTTCGGGTGATAAATGAACGGCGGGATAACCGCTTTTCAAAACAAGCGTTGTTTTTTGAAGGACTTCATTCAAAGATTGGTTGTGAGGCACCCAATGTTCTTTAAAGACCGTTTCCAGTTCAGAATACATCAGCGATGCTCTGCACAGCGGAATAACGCGGCGCGGGCCGATTTTGATAGACGAAAGGCGGGCGTCGGGCAGGGAATCCGCGTCAATCCAAATGTGGCTGTCGCCGCCGGCCGCGATGGTTTCCATTTTTATGGCGCGGACTTTGGTCTTCCAGCCGCCGACGGTTGCGCCGAGGTCGGATATTTGAGGAATGCCGTCTTCAATCATGGAAACGTCCGTGCTGGTGCCGCCGACATCAATAGCGAGGCAGGTTTTCTTGCCGGAAAGAAAGGCCGCGCCGAGAACGCTTGCCGCCGGTCCCGAAAAGATTGTTTCGACCGGCCGATCCATCACTTCGCCGAACATGGCGGCGGCGCCGTTGCATTTCAGCATGGTTGTCTTGACATTCATGCCGCGCCGTTTTGTTTCGGCGGCCACGGCATCCAAAAAGACGCGGGCGACCGGCAGAAGCGAGGCGTTCAAATAAGCCGTGACGCCGCGTTCGTAAGCGCCAAGCGACTGGGCGAGTTCATAACCGCAAACGACGGGAAAGCCGGTCAATTCGTGAATTAAGTTTCGGGCAGCTTTCTCATGCCCCGGATTTATGATACTGTAAAAAGAAGAAACGGCAAAAGCCGACACCTTGTCTTTCACCGACAAAACGTATTCTCGAATCGCGTCAAGGTCGAGTTCTTCGTTTTCGGCGCCGCGGAAATTGTGCCCGCCCTTCACGACGATGCAATTGTCTTTCAAATGTTCGGGCACTTTTTGGGTGCCGATCAAAATCAAAGAAACGGGCGCCCCGTTTTTCTCAAGAATCGTGTTCGTCGCAAAAGTCGTCGACACGGAAAGCAGCTTGACTTTTTTCAGGCTCTCCGCGTCCAACATGTCCAAAACATTTTGAATCCCCCCAAGCGGATCCGGGTAAGTCGTCAGCGCCTTTTCAGACTGAATAATCTCGCGCGCGTCCATATCCGCCAGCGCGGCATCCGTGTATGTGCCGCCGGCGTCAATCCCCAATGATAAGTTTTCGGTGTTCATTTAATCTCTCCGAAACATTTTGTTATGATTTCGTTATTGACTTCGTTATTGATTTCGTTATTGATTTCGTTATTGACTTCGTTATTGATTTCGTTATTGTGTCCGTTGGATTCTTTAACTGTGTCCGTTGGATTCTTTAACTGAGTCCGTTGTTGACTCTTTTAATTGATTTCGTTATTACAATTAAATGTTTTCAGGGTTGTTTTCGGCGAGATTCGGGAAGAGCTGAAAATGAAAAAAATGGGATTAATGAAAAAAAGCGGTTTTCACCGCTTTAATTTTGATTTTTTGATTGGTTCGCTTCATTTGCCGCTTTCATTTTTCGCTTCATTTACCGTTTGCATTTTTCGCTTTATTTGCCGCTTTCATTTTCGCTTCATTTATCGTTTTATCTTTCACTTTATTTCCCGCTTCATTTACCGTTTTGTCATCGGCGGCGATTGCGCCTCCAATTGCTTTCCGTAAGCGATAACGTCCTCTTTGGAAGGGACGGGCGTTTCTTCACAAGCTCTGACAAACGCGCGGATGTTTTCTATGGGCGTTTTTTCGGGAACGTCACAGGCGGACCCCGCGATGTTGACGCCTTGGCGAATGACTTCGGCGGTTGCGTTGTACACCTCGTCAGGCGTTTTGTTCGGGAAAAGTTCGATGACGTCTAAATTTCCGTAAGCGGAGAGGTTGCCGAGTTTTTGTTTGGCATACCAGACGGGGACGGCTTTGTCAAACGAGAAGCCTTCCACGCCTGAGCCGGCAATATGTTCAAGCATTGGTTTTGTGTTGCCGCAAATGTGCAGGATTGTCGGCGAACCTGTGCCTTTCCTCATCTTTTTAATTGACGGCAGAATGAATTCGGCGTACATGTCGCCGGAAAGCAAGTCGCCGGATGACGTCGGGTCAATGGCGAATATAATGTCAGCGCCGTGCGCCACCAACAGTTTTTGATATTCGATAACGAATTCCGTGATTTTACCGACCAGCGTATGCACTTTGTCGGGGTCGGACAAAATCCACAAGAACAGTTCATCCACGCTTGCCATGTGTCCCGCAATCGTAAACGGGCAAACGGTTGTCGGCAAAAGCGCCAAGTCATCGCCGTATTTGGCTTTGAGGATATCAAGCGCTTTGAGAACAACCGGAAGTCTCCCGAGCTCTTCGATATTTTCGGGAATTGTAAAATCGTCGGGGTCTTTAACGGAATGGACTTTAATCGGCGGCCGGTCAATTTTTCTCCAGTCGAGCTCCGCGCCGAGTATTTCCGCTTCAAGCGAAATATCAAAAGGAATCGTCGTCCCGTCCACGCCGCACATTTCGTAAGGCACCGCCGCCATGTCTGCCATCATCTGCGGATTATGGTGCGCGTCGGGGTACACGGCGCCGATGGCGTTCATCATGTCAACGGTTGTCATGACAAGTCCGTTCGCGGACGACGTATGATCGACTTCTCTGCAGTGGACGGCGGCCAGCGCTCTTTCGACCGCGCTCATTTGTTTAACCATTTTAACACATCTCCTGTCATTGAAAAATGCATTAACATAATGATGAAACACATTCATCATTGTGTTCAATAGAATCAACACAACAAAAATCGCTATTTGCCGGATTTCCCCCAAAACGTCCGAAGAAAGATCAAAATAATTTTTTTTGAAGAGAATTTCTTATGCTTACGATTTTTACAATTTGTAAAAGGGGTTTGGGCTATTTATAAGTTAGGAGAAAGAGTGGAAAAAGGTTAGGGGGGAGGTTAGGGAAGGTTAGGAAAGGTTAGGATGAAATGAGTAATAATTCAGAAGTTTGACGCCGATTTCAGATATTTGACGCGTGACTCAAAAACAAAAAAGGATTTCAGACAATTTTATTTTTCAAATTTTTTGAAAAAATAAAAGAAGAAGAAAGTGATCTTCTTTATCTGTATCCTCTCATCCTTATTTTATCGCCGTTATGACATATTATGCATTGCCTCCAATTCGACCAATTGGGCCGGTGTCGGTGAAATACGGCGCCCGACTTGTTTTGAAGGCGGTATTTAGATTGTAACTCCTGTTGCTTGTTATATGAACCGGAGTTGTAGTTTTTGATTTTGGAAACAAATTTACTGTTTGTTATTGTTGCCATTGCCTTGGTTTCCGTTGCTCTGGCCGTTGCCTTGGTTTGCGTTGTTGCTCTGGCCATTGCCCTGGTTTGCGTTGATGCCTTGGCCGTTGCCTTGGTTGCCGTTGTTGCCGTTGTTGCCGTTGTTGCCTTGGTTGCCTTGGTTGCCGTTGTTACCCTGGCCGTTGCCTTGGTTGCCGTTGTTGCCCTGGCCGTTGCCTTGGTTGCCGTTGTTGCCTTGGTTGCCGTTGTTGCCTTGGTTGTTGTCGTTATTGCCGTTTCCTCCTTTCAGGACATCAAAAACGTGGTATTCAACACCGAAGGGTTGGGTGAACGCAATACCCGTACCGCTCTTTAACTGCGCGCGGACATAGCTGTTAATCTGTCCCGGGTAATCATTCAGGTCGATAGTTTCACCGTAGGCGATAATTTTGCCGTCCGCGATCCATTCAATCGAATCATAATCCGTACCTGTGATGGTGAGGATTGACCCGCTGACAGCGATGTTTGAAATACGCGGCGTGGACTGCTCAAGCAAGTATAACGTGCCGGAAACACCCGACCCGGGGATTTCGGTGCCGTTGGGGTAATATCTGTTGATATCGTCCAAACGTGAAACACGGCTCACGGCGTAGAAGGCGCCGTCTTCCATAGCGATTCTGGTTTCTTTGGTGTTGAGCACGGGCATAAGCATGACGTTCCATGCGTAACCGGTGGCATCCAGACTGTGCGTGTCGTCATTTGAGAAACCCCAAACAGAACGGCCTTCCGGCATGGTCTGTTTCAGAATGTTGTCCCATAATATCCTGTCACTCTTGGATTCGCCATCGATTTTGTTGATGATCTCAAGACCGACGCAAGAGGGATAGGTCATAAAGAAGTCGACATATTTCTGAACATTGTCAGGGTTGTTGGAGGCTGCTATTGAAGCCGTGTCATCGGCGCTTGCGCCGCCGGTATATCTGCCGGGGTGATTGATGTGGCTGATGCCGCCGGATTCTTCAGTGATTCTGAGTGTTTCATCCATTTTTTGAACAGCTGTCAAGGTTCCTCGGGGCGTATTGTTGTAAGAAGCCCAGAAGGTATTGATGTGATCAACAGCGGATTGCTCGTTGGCAGAGAAAACGCCGATCATACCATTGCCGCCGCGGCCGGTGCCTGTTTCAATTTCAGTGACGCGGGCAAAACTCATCGGGCCTCTGGCAACTGTGGCCCAGTTGGTTGTGGTGTAGTCGTGGTCGGTCATTGCAAGGATGTCAAAACCTTTGTTGTAGTGGTCATTCACCATTTGAGTTGTTGTGTGGCTGCCGTCCGAATTTGTCGAATGGGCGTGGAAACCGGCTTTGTACTGGTTGTATGTCTCCCAGTCAACATTCTCATACGGGTTTGACGTGATGATGTAACTTGCTTCGGTTCGGGTGTTTTGCTTCACATTGATTTTAAAGTCTTGTGTGTAGTTTGTCCCCAATCCTTTGCCGTTGACAACGGTTGCGGTAACCGTTACGGTTCCGGGTGATGTGGTGCTGAGGACCGCGCCGTCGAGGGAACCTCCGCTGCCGCCGGCGTTTTTGATGCTCCAGACAATGTCTGTATATGTCGCGCCTGCCGGAGAAACATGGCCGGTCAAATCCATTGATGTTCTTGCGATTGTTTCAGCAGGAACGCCGGAAATACCGGTGACGGCGACATATGTTTGTTTTTCAACGCCGAAAGGCTGAGTGAATGCAATGCCTGTGTCGCTCTTTAACTGCGCGCGGACATAACTGTTAATTTCGCCTTTGTGGTCATTCAAGTTGATGGTTGCGCCGCGGGCAATAACAGTGCCGTCCGCAATCCATTCAATGGACTTGTAATCCGCGCCGGTGATGGTAATGGATGATCCGCTGACGGCGATGTTTGAAATACTCGGCGTCGATTGCGTCAACATGTACAATGTGTTGGCGTTGCCGTCTCCGGGTACCTGTTGACCGGAAAGCGCGTGTCCCGCGGGATAGTTTCTGTTGATGCCGTCCAAACGTGAAACACGGCTCACGGCGTAGAATGAGCCTTCTTCCATGGCGATTCTGGTTTCTTTGTCGTTGAGCTCAGGCATGAGCATGACGTTCCAAGCGTAACCGGTGGCATTTAAGCTGTGCGAGTCATCGTTTGAAAAACCCCAAACAGAACGGCCGTGAGGCATTGTTATTTTCAGGATATTGTCCCATAAAATTCTGTCACTTTTGGATTCATGGTCGACTTTGTTGACGATTTCCATGCCGACGCAGGAGGGGTAGGTCATGAAGAAATCAACGTATTTTTGAATATGCGTTGCATTGTTTGAAGCGGCAATTGAAACGATGTCATTGCCGTTTGAGCCGCCCGTGTATCTGCCCGGGTGGTTAATGTGGCTGATGCCGCCGGATTCTTCAGTGATTCTGAGTATATCAGACATTTTTGTCGCGTTTAACGGGCCTGATGCGCCGCCGGGCGAATTGTTGTATGAAGCCCAGAAAGTGTTGATGTGGTCGACAACCGATTGCTCATTGGCCGGGAAAATTCCGATCATACCTCTGCCGTCGCGGCCGACGCCCGCTTCGATTTCAGTGACGCGGGAAAGGCTCATCGGGCCTCTTGCAACTGAAGCCCAGTTGGTTGTGGTATAGTTGTGGTCGGTCATCGCGAGAATGTCAAACCCTTTTGCATAATGGTCTTCGACCATTTGAGCCGTTGTGTGGCTGCCGTCCGAGTTTGTCGAATGCGCATGGAAATTGGCTTTGTATTGGCCGTAGGTTTCCCAGTCAACATTTTGATACGGGTTTGAAGTGATTGTGTAAACTTCTGTCACGGTGTCTTTTGATTTAGCAGCATAGGCGAGTCCGCCGAAAGCATTGAGTAAAAGAATCAATACAAGGCAAAACGCTGCAATTTGTTTGTAATTTTTCATTTCGTGAAAATATCTCCTTTTCTTTTTTGTCAGAGCATTTGTGGCAATGCTCAAATCTATCGACGAATTCAAATCTATATATAAGTTTCTCAATATACGGCAATTTTTACAAAATTGTTTATTTTTGCATATTATTTGTAAATTAATAATAATTATATTTATTTTTCATCAAGTACGCAATTATTTTATTTTTATTTATTTTTGTTTAAAAGTATAGAATTGATGAGCAGGCGGGCGATTAATTCTCATTGTTCAATACCATGAATATGGAAAAATGTGGGAAAATGCGGACAAATGCGGAAATGACGGTACGTTTCAAAATCAAATTGAATTTGTTTCTGTCCGGTCGGTTGAATTAAATTTTAAAAAAAGCCATAAATTTTAGTGAATTTATTTAAACATACAGACGCATTTACTGTTATGAAAGCATGCATCATGTGCGGCGGCACGGGAACGAGACTGCGCCCGCTGACATTTAAGAGACCGAAACCGATGATTCCGATTTCTAACAAACCATCTGTTCTTCACTTGGTGGAACATCTTTCAAAAGAAGGCTTCAACGACATTGTTATTACGCTCGGTTACAAGGGCGAAGATATTGAAGAAAATCTCGGCGACGGCAGCATGTACGGCGTTCACATCGATTATGTTTATGAAAAGGAAAAGCTCGGGACGGCCGGCAGCGTCAAAAATGCTCAGAAACTGATCGGCAGCGAGCCTTTTATTGTTGTCGGCGGCGACCACGTGATGACTTTAAACTTACGGGAAATGTTTCGCTTTCATCAAAAAAGCGATGCCGATGTCACGATCGGCCTTTTGTCAATCGATGACCCGCGGGAATTCGGTATCGCGGACATTGACATCGATAATCGGATTTTGAGATTTTTTGAAAAGCCTAAGGCCGGCGAAATTTTCAGCAATTTGGCAAGCACAGGCATTTACGTTTGCAACCCGTCGATTTTTGACAAAATACCCGCCGGCCAAAAATTCGATTTCGCCAAAGACTTGTTCCCGCGCCTGCTTGGAGAAAACGCGCGCATCAACGGCATGCTTGTGCGCGGCCGCTGGACGGATGTCGGCAGCGCCGGCGCCTACCGCGACGCTCAAAAATGGAAACTGGACGATATGAGCGAAACGAATTTGGAAGGCAATTTCACGTCAGACGGAAAAATTCAGGGTCCGCTGCGCGTCGGAACGTCGGTTTCAATCGGCAGGCAATCCTCATTGGTCGGCCCGCTCGTTATCGGGGAAAATACAAAAATCGGTGAACGGGTCTTAATCGGGCCTTATTCGGTCATCGGCTCGAATTGCGTGATTGAAGACGATGTCAAAATCTTATCCTCATACGTCTTTGACGGTTCCCGTATCGGTAAAAATTCAACGCTGTCGGGAGCGATCGTGGACTGCGACTCAAATGTCGGCGCCCGTTGCAGCTTAGAGAACGGAACGATTACAGGGCCGCGCTCGACCCTCCAAGACGGCGTCACCATCCACTCGGGCGTCAAACTGTGGCCTGAGACAGTCATCGAAAAAGATAAAAATGTTAAAGAAGACGTCTTAAACGATAAGTACGACACCGACGTCGGCGGCTCTTAACGGGTTTACGGGTTCTTATCGGATTTACGGTTATCGGGTTTACGGTTATCGGATTTACGGTTATCGGATTTACGGTTATCGGGTTTACGGTTATCGGGTTTACGGTTATCGGGTTTACGGTTATCGGGTTTACGGTTATCGGGTTTACGGTTATCGGATTTACGGTTATCGGATTTACGGTTATCGGGTTTACGGTTATCGGATTTACGGTTATCGGATTTACGGTTATCGGGTTTACGGTTATCGGGTTTACGGTTATCGGATTTACGGTTATCGGGTTTACGGTTATCGGGTTTACGGTTATCGGATTTACGGTTATCGGATTTACGGTTATCGGATTTACGGTTATCGGATTTACGGTTATCGTGTTTACGGTTTATCGGGTTTACGGTTTAAAAAATCAAAAAACAGTTCACATCGGCGGCTCAGTCAAATGGTTAATTACAAGAAGTTTTTCATCATCAGTTTGGCAATCAGCTTGATATCGGCGGTTGCTATCATTTTGCTGACGACAGACGCCGATACTGTTGAATCTCTCAAGCAGATTCGGCCGGGATTCATTCTGCTGGCCCTGCTTTTCCAAATTCTTTCTTACATCCTGATGGCGAGGAAAACCAAGTTTTTGCTCCGCTCTCTCGACTACCAAATACACACGCGCCACGCGCTTGAAAACGTTTTGACGGGCATTTTGCTGGCGTCCCTGACACCCGCTTCTATCGGCGGCGAGCCGGTTCGGATTTTGCTGCTGAAGAGGAATTCAAAAGTACCGGTCGGAAAAGCGACGGCCGTTATCTTTATGGAACGCTTTTTGGACGTGTTTTTCATCTTTTTATGCCTGATTCCGTCAATGTTTATTCTGCGCGCTTTCCTTATCAGCGAAAACGGAAAGGGCGTCGGGGGCATTGATACGCTTCTCATTATCGGTATCGGCTCTTTGTTTATCATTATTGCTGTTTTGATTTACGCGATCATGCGGCCGGAATTTTCAAAGAAACACATCAAAAAAATTCTGATTCTGCTTCAAAAATACGCGCCGAAAAAATATGAACCGAGAATTGAGAGATGGATCATGTCGTCCGGGAATGAAATCGATTTATTCCGGTCCAGTTTCAAACGTTTCGTCTCCGTCGGTAAAATCAATCTCGCCATTGCCGTTTTTTACACGGTTTTGTTTTGGGCGGTCCGCTTCTCCGTCCTGTTGCTGATCCTGCTCGGCTTGAATATTCAGCCGGATTTGATGCTGATGTTCGCCGCGCAAGTCGTTTTGGCGATTATCATGATCGTTCCGGCAACGCCCGGCGCCAGCGGCATTGCGGAAATCGGCGCCTACACGCTTTACTCTCTCTTCGTTCCGCCCGCGCTCATCGGCGTGACCGTCATCGCGTGGCGCGCCCTGACATATTACGTGAACATCATTGCCGGCATATTGGTCAGCCTGAAAGTGATTCGAAAATACGGTCTCAATTCGTTGTCAGGGTCGGTGCCTTCCGATAAGGGAATTGAAGGCATTTCTAATGATAAAACAGATGAGGACAAGGAGGATGAGAACAAGGCGGATGAAAATAAGGCGGATGAGAATAAGGCGGATGAGAATAAGGCGGATGAGAACAAAGCGGATGAGAACAAAGCGGATGAGAATAAGGCGGATGAGAATAAGGCGGATGGAAAATAAATTTCGGAACCGACAAAATCGAACGGAACCAACAGTAAGCGAATGATAGGTTTATATAAATTTAAAGTAAATTAGGCACCAAATCAGGTTTTTGACTATTTCAAGATTTATTTTTATCCGGGCGCATCGATTTGATGCCGGTGTTCGCCGCGGATCGTTTTTCCGGTGGGAAATAAAATGTATGTCAACAGTAATTGTGTCGGTTGCAGTCAATGCGTTGCTTTTTGCAAGCATGGCGCAATCACTGCCAAAGGAAGAGCCGTCATTACGGAAAAGTGCCGCGAGTGCCGCGTTTGTATGTTGTACTGCCCGATGAAAGCCATTGTCGCCGGCCAAAAATACACCGCGGAGGTATAAGCATGGGTGAGCGCGAATCAAAAAAGGCGGTTGTTATCGGCTCCGGCCTCGGCGGCCTCTTGACGGCGGCACGGCTTTCCAAAGACGGATGGGACGTCAGCGTTTATGAAAGATTATCACTCATCGGCGGACGCTTTACGAACATTGAATACAAGGGATACAAGTTGTCGACCGGCGCTTTGCACATGGTTCCAAATGGCTCAAAAGGGCCGCTGGCAACGATGCTTACGGGTCTTGGCGCGGAAGTGACGATTGTCCCATCCGATCCGATGGCGGTCGTCCGCATGCCGAAGAATTTGGATGAGAAGAATTACAAAAACGGATACGAAGACATTCCGTATATGGATTATAAGAAACACCTGACTTCTAAAAACAAGCTGATGATGGTGCTTTTGACTTTCGGGTTCAAATCGGGAATCATCCGCCCGAAAGGTATCGGCTTTAAAACATGGTATTCCAAATACATTCAGGATGAGAGGATTGACCGTTGCGCCGACTCGTTTACCGGCTGGGCGCTGAGTACGATGTCGGATGAAGTGTCAACGAAAGAGGTTTTCGGCATTTTATCCAATGTTATCAAATACGGCGCCCCGGGAATTATCGCCGGCGGCTGTAAATCCGTTATTGACGAGCTTTTGAGAGTGATTGAAGAAAGCGGCGGCACGGTTTATACCGGCGCCGAAGTGACGAAAATCATTATTCAAAACGGAAAAGCGAAAGGCGTGATTGCCGGCGGCGAAGAAATCAAAGCCGATTTAGTCATCAGCGACATCGGCCACAAAGAAGCTTGGGAACTCTGCGAATTTGACGGTGTTGACAGCGCTGCCGCAACCGCTTTACTGACCCTTTCCGCGCCTGTTTACAAGGATTACGATGAACAACTGAAAAAAATAAAGCCGTCCGCCGGCCTGAAAATCTGTTTCGCTGCCGATGCGTCGCAGGTCCTTTCGGGAGACTGCAGCCTGATGCTGACGCCGTACGCGCGCCGTATCAACGGGCTGAACATCGTCACCAACGCCGACCCGAATCTCGCGCCGCCGGGCAAATGCTTAGTGATGTGCCACCAAAGAACGGCGCTGGACAAATTAGACCAAATCGACGAGGAAATCGAACTCGGCTTAGAAGACGTGAAAGACTTATTCCCCGATGTTGAGCCGGAAATTTTAATGATTCAGGTCCATTCCGGCCGCTGGCCTGTCAACCGCGCCTTTTCGGGAACCGATTTCGGCAACAAAACGCCGATTCCGAATCTGTTGGTCGTCGGCGACGGCGCCAAAGGCGAAGGCGGCATCGAAATCGAAGGGATTACCCTTGGCGTTTCGGATGCTTTGAAAATCATTGAAAAGATGCAGTGATGCGATGTGTGACCTTCAATGTGTGACCTTCAATGTGTGACCTTCAATGTGTGACCTTCAATGTGTGACTTGCGATGCGTGATTTTCTATGACGAGGCGGCCGATTACTTATTCTAAAAACGTTTTCCTTCCCGTGACAAACGTCTGCCGCAACCGGTGCGCCTATTGCGGTTTTCGCCGTCCCGCCGACCGCCAAGACGCTTTTTTAATGACGGAAGAAGAAGCGGACGCTGTTTTAAAACAAGGTGTAGCCGCCGGATGCACGGAAGCGATGTTCGCGTTTGGCGAATATCCCGAGGAGGACCCTCTGTTCAAAGAGAATTTCTCCCCGCGCCTCAAAGAAGCCGGATTCAAAACGGTGATTGAATACACCGCGCATTTGTGCCGACGCGCATTGGAACACGGTCTTTTGCCTCATGTCAATGGCGGTGTCCTGTCGTTTGAAGACCTCAAAATGCTCGCCCCGCTGAACGCCGGCATGGGCTTAATGTTGGAAACGACGGCGAATATCCCCGCGCACAAAGACTGCCCCGGCAAGGCGCCCGCCGCGCGTCTTGAAATGATCGAGCGCGCCGGTCAATTGAAAATACCGTTTACGACCGGCCTTTTGGCCGGTATCGGCGAAACCCGCGCCGATTGGGCGGCGTCTCTTCATGAAATCAAGAAATTGCACGAAAAATACGGTCACATCCAAGAAATTATTTTACAGAATTACACGCCGAACTCAGGGCAGCTCCCGCTGTCAGATCTAACTGTCACAGCAAGCCCAACCGTTTCGCAAAACCCAACCGTTTCGCAAAACCCAACCGCTGCGTCAAGCCCAACCATCGCGCCAAGCCTCCCCATCCGTTTGATCCCGCCGCCGAAAGCCGATATGATCGATTTGATCCTTTTGGCAAAAAATATTCTGCCGCCTGATATTGTAATACAGGCGCCGCCGAATTTGATATCGCCGGCGGAATTGATTCATTTCGGCGTGACGGATTTGGGCGGCATTTCTCCCGTGACGATCGATTACATTAATCCCGATGCCGCGTGGCCGGAAATCGACGCTCTTGAAAAGACGGTTCAAAAGTGCGGCTGTGATTTTAAGGAAAGGCTGCCGGTTTATCCGAAATACATTAAAGCCGGTTGGGGCGGAAAGGAAACATTGGCGCTCATCCGAGAGTTGTCGGATGAAAACGGCTACAGGAAGAAATAATTGGGAAAACAGCGCCTTCATTTCATCCTTTTCAACACCTTTTCAACCTTCTCTTGAACTCCTTTTCAACACCTTTTCAACCTTCTCCTGAATTCCTTTTCAACACCTTTTCAACCTTCTCCTTAACTCCATTTCAACACCATTTCAACCTTCTTATGAACTCTTTTTTCATCAATTATATTGCCAATCTCTATTTTCAATATTTTTTATTATAAATCTCATTTCCATTCCTTCGCCGTTTATTTAAAAACATTCATCTGCTATTACTTTTTTTTTGCTTTGAGGTTTTGATGATGAATTCCGAAAAAGAAACGAAAAGAAGAAACGGATCGAAAGTGAACATGCTGACGGATAAGCGAGGTGTTTCTCCCGTCGTCGGCGTTTTGCTTCTGTTGGCGATTACGGTTGTCATGGCAGGTTATTTGGCGTCTGAGGTCATGAGTTTTGAATTTAAAGCGCCGCCGCAGCCTGTCAGCCTGAACGCGAGGGCGGAAAAGGTCACCGTCGGGGGCGCCGAATATTCCGTCATTCGGCTGGAACACGCAGGCGGCGCTCCGTTGCAGGTTTCTGACATTCGTATACTGATTAATCAAACGGAAGCGGACTTTTCACACTTCCAAAAAGAGTCTTTTGCGATTGGGGAATCCATAGCGCTTTGCGGTATTGAAAACAACAGAATGGCGGTTTTGTCTTATCCCGTTTCCTCAAGCACGAAAAAGCCGTCTCGAAACATCATTGAAAGAGGCGAGGCGAAGGAAGTCATCATCATTGATTTGACTCATAATCAGATCATTTTTAAGAAAACGATTCGCGGCGGCAATTAAGGGATGAGGGTTATGAGGATAGGCGTTAAAAAAAAGGGTTTTAAGAAATGGGGGGTTGAAGGAAGAAAGGCTCAAAAAAATAAGGTTTTGAGGAAGAAATGCTCAAAAAAACAAGGTTTTAAGGAAGAAAGGCTCAAAAAATAAGGTTTTAAGGAACAGAAACTTTGTAAATTTCCCGATAGACCAAATTGCCGTTCTCGTGTTCGCTTGACATCAAACAAATGCCGTCAAAATCGACGGAAAAGTCGATGTTGAACGATTTCAAATACGCGTCGATGTCAGCGTCCTTTTTCAAACTGAAGAATTTGACACGTCTTCCCAACGTGACATGCGGCGTCCATTTCTTTTTTTCGATATCAAAGCCGCGCTTTTCCAGCGCAATCGCCAAAAGGCGCTGTATTTCTTCAAGCGTTTCCGATGCGCCGCCCGCCCAAACCAACGATTCGTCCGACCTTTTGAACCGACCGACCGCGTTTAATTCCAAATGGAGATGTTTTGATTTCACGGCTGCTGCTGTTGTTGCTGCTGTTGTTGCTGCTGTTGTTGCTGCTGTTGTTGCTGCTGTTGCTGTTGTTGCTGCTGTTGCTGCTGCTGTTGCTGCTGTTGCTACTGTTGCTGCTGTTGTTGCTGTTGTTGCTGTTGTTGCTGCTGTTGCTGCTGTTGCTGCTACTGTTGCTGCTGCTTCGTTCATCGCTTCTTTAATATCCGCCGCCCGTCCGGTTTCGCCGATAAACGCCAAAGTCATGTGCAGATTTTCGGGTTTAGTGAAATTTCCCTTTGATTCTTTTTTCAAATCAGCGATGATACCCATAAGCTTTTGTTTCGTTTCCGGCGGGAAATTGACGGCGATAAATAATCTCATTCTTGTTCCTTCTTTATTCCTTCTTTATTCCTTCATTAATTTCCTTCTTCTGCATTTCTTTCTTTTGCATTTCCTTCTTTGCATTTTCCGTTTTTATATTTTCGGTTAGGTAAAAACAATTCATTCCGTTTAAAACAATTCATTTCGTTTAAAACAATTCATTCCGTTTAAAAAAATTGATATCAGCTAAATATGTTTTGTTTGTTTTTTAAATACTACCTATCGCTTATTCATTATTTATCTAATGTTTATTTTTTTGGGAATGAATTCAGAAGGTGTATTCACAGTGGCAGATTCAAACAGCCTTGAGGGTTTAGAGACCGGTTCTTCGGAAGATCAAAAGACGGCGAAGTCCGAAGCGTCGATGGCAAAAGAAGGTGTCCGCGCTACGGCTCTCGGTATCGTCACGAACTTCGTTTTGACAATCGTTCAGGCGGTTGCCGGCGTTCTCGGTAACAGTGTCGCTTTGGTTGCCGACAGTATGCATACTCTTTCCGATTTGCTCACTGACTTTTTGGTCATGTTCAGCATTCGTTTTTCCGCGAAACCCGAAGACGAGTCTCATAATTACGGCCACAAAAAAATAGAAACTTTGGCATCCGTCGTCATCGGCATCGTTCTTTTATCCGTCGGTTTGTTGATGCTCTTTGCGGGCAGCTTTAAGATTTATCAATTTATGCAGGGAATGCCGCTTGAGAAACCGTCAATCATCACATTTTACATCGCGATTTTTACGGTTATTTTAAAAGAGTTGCTTTACCGGCATACGCACAGTGTCGCGAAAAAGTTGAACAACGACATGATTGAAGCGAATGCGTGGCATCACCGGTCAGACGCTTTTTCATCAATCGGCGTTGCCGCAGGTATCGGCCTTGCCGTTTTTCTCGGCGGTCAATGGATTCTCATGGACCCCATCATTGCCATTCTCCTATCGTTTTACCTGATTTACATCGCGGTCGGGATTGGTTACAAAAGCATCAATGAGTTGATGGAAGCCTCCCTCGGTCTCGAAATTAATGATGAGATCAAAACGATTGTGTTGAGCTGCGGCGGCGTTTTGAATCTCCACTCTCTCAAAACGCGAAAGCTCGGCAGCTCCAAAGCCATGGATATGCATATCATGGTGGATGAGAATTTAACTGTCAAAGAAGCCGCCGAGATCCAAAGAAATATTGAAAAGTGTTTGAAGGACAGGTTTGGTTCCGATATTTATGTCATCGTTAAAGTCGAACCGTTCGTGGACTCTAAAATAGATCGGGAGAAACATATTTTAGACGGGTTGTAACAAAACGCTTTCAAACGCCGGTGAAAACAGACGGTAAAAAAGCAGGTAGAATAAGCAGGTGGAAAAAGCAGGTGGAAAAAGGAACTTTAACAGTGAAACCCCAAAAGCCGACCGTTCGCTGCAGGCGCCGCCGAAGGCGGTGACAAAGCGAACGGCTATTCCTAATAATGACAGATGTAGGCTGATGCAGACAGATGTAGGCTGATGCAGACAGATGTAGGCTGATGCAGACAGATGTAGGCTGATGCAGACAGATGTAGGCTGATGCAGACAGATGTAGGCTGATGCAGACAGATGTAGTAAGTAATCGGAATTGCATAGAACTCACAGAACTGCACGAAACTGCATAAAAAACTGTCTTATTACTTAATTTTCATAGTCGTGAGCCGCAAATTCCGATTTTGCCCTTCGCTTCGCTTCGGTCAAATTCGGAATTAGCGGTGAGAATTTGAGATTTAATAGATAAAACACCGGCAATCTGAGATTTGATAGATAAAACAATGGTAATCTGAGACATTATGAGCAAAATATAATGACGAATGGCTTGTTTTATTGTTTCATTGATATGTTTCATTGATATGTTTCATTGATATGTTTCATTGATATGTTTCATTGATATAATTGATATAGGACTTTGACTCGGGAAAAGGAACTTTGATATACTATTGCATTGCTTACAGTTGTTTTCAAGCATATTTTTGGAAAAATAATAGACGGTTGATGACATGAATCCTGATAAATCGCCCAATGATTGGTGCTCCTTATCGCCGGACGAGACGTGCAATCTTTTGGAGACGAATCCCGAAGGGCTCACCGCCGAAGAAGCCGCAGCCCGCCTGAAAGAGTTCGGGCCAAACGTTTTGGAAGAAAAGGGGAAAGATTCTGTCGGTTCTATTTTTTTGTCACAGTTTAAAGATTTGATGATTTGGGTTTTGATTGCGGCGGCGCTGATTACGGCTTATGTCAGCTATATTGACGGCCACTTTCCGATTGACACAATCATTATCGTTCTTGTTGTTCTCGTCAACGCTGTTTTGGGAACTATTCAAGAATATAAGGCGGGTAACGCTCTTGACGCTTTGAAAAAGATGGCGGCGCCTTATGCTCGCGTTCTTCGAAACGGTTTTGTTAAAGATATTCCGGCATCGGAGGTTGTCACCGGCGACATTGTGATTGCGGAAGCGGGTGATTCGATTCCGGCCGACCTCAGAGTTCAGGAATCCAATTCACTCAGAATTGAAGAATCGGCGCTGACCGGCGAGTCCGTCCCGATTACAAAAGGCGTTGAGGTTCTCGCCGATGCCGATAACAAGAACATTTCTCTCGGCGACCAAACGAATATGGCGTTCATGGGGACGAACGTCGTTTACGGCCGCGGCCGCGGTATCGTTGTCGCAACAGGCATGAAGACGCAAATCGGAAAAATCGCGAGTCGGCTTTCTGAGACGACAAAGGAAATCACGCCGCTTCAAAAGAAATTAAATCAGCTTTCAAAACACGTTTCTGTTTTTGTCATTTTCATCTGTATCGCCGTTTTTGTCATCGGCTATTTGACGGGACTGGATACCGCCACCATGTTCCTGACCGCCGTTTCATTAGCGGTCGCTGCCATTCCCGAGGGCTTGGTCGTCTCCGTGACGATTGTGCTGGCGCTTGGCATGTCTCGCATGGCAAAACGCGGGGCTTTGGTCAGGCGTTTGCCCGCTGTTGAAACCCTCGGATCGACGCAAGTCATCTGTTCCGATAAAACAGGAACGCTGACGCAGAATCGGATGACGGTGAAAAAGATGTGGGTCTTTGAAGACATTGATGACCCGAACTCTGAGAAGTTAAAACCGATTACAGAAGCGTTTGCCAACTGCAACGATTCGCGCATTGATGAAGCCGGCAAACCAATCGGCGACCCGACAGAAAACGCCTTTTTGGATTATCTGATTAACCACAACCTTCAAACCGCCGACCAACTCAGAAACAGAGTACGGGCGGGGGAAATACCGTTCGATTCCGAACGAAAACGTTCAACCGTTGCCGTTTCACATGAATCGGGCGGCGTTTGCGTCGGCGTTTGCGTCGGCGTTGGCACCGACGTTGGCACCGGCGACCGCGCCTGCAATCACATCGATGATCACATCGGCGTTGGCACCAGTGACCGCACCTGCAATCACATCGACGTTGGCACCGACGTTGGCACCGACGTTGGCACCGGCGACCGCACCTGCAATCACATCGGCATCGGCGTTGGCACCAACGTTGGCATCAATGGTTGCACCGGCGTTCGCATTTATGTCAAAGGCGCGGCCGAAAGCATTGTCGAGCGCTCCGTTTCCGCCTACCGTGACGGACACGTTGTTCCGATGACGGACGACATGCGAAAGGAAATATTGGCGGCGAACGAAGAAATGGCCCAAAAAGCGCTGCGCGTGTTGGCTTTTTCCTACAAAGACGCTGACGCTGTCAATCCCGATGATATCGAAGGGACGGAAAACGGGTTGATTTTCTGCGGCCTGTCCGGCATGATTGATCCGGCGCGGCCTGAGGTGAAAGAGACTATCAAAGTCTGCCGCAAAGCAGGCATTACTCCTGTTATGATTACGGGCGACCACAAGACGACGGCTGTCGCGATTGCGAATGATTTGGGTTTACTCGATGACGGCAGAATCGCAATCACCGGCGCGGAGCTGGAAGAGATGAGCGATGCCGAGCTGGGCAAAATGATTTCCAAAATCGGTGTTTACTCCCGCGTTTCGCCTGAGCACAAAGTCAGAATCGTGGACGCTTGGCAAAAGCGCGGCAAGATTGTGGCGATGACCGGCGACGGGGTCAACGACGCGCCGGCTTTGAAACGGGCGGACATCGGCGTCGGCATGGGCATCGCAGGAACGGAAGTGTCCAAAGGCGCCTCGGATATGGTTTTGACGGACGACAATTTTACAACCATTGTGATTGCCGTCAAAGAGGGGCGCGGCATTTTTGATAACATTCATAAAATCGTCAGCTTCCTGTTCTCAACCAATTTCGGCGAAGTTGTCGCTATTTTGACCGCGACGATTTTCGGTTTTATGCTTATGTCACCGATCCATCTTTTATGGATCAATTTGGTCACGGATTCATTCCCCGCGCTCGCTCTCGGCGTTGAGCCCCCCGAAAAAGACGTCATGGACAGAAAGCCGCGCGACCAGAAGGTACCGTTTTTGACAAAAAAACAGTGGCTGAATATCGCAATCATCGGCACGGGCGCCGCCCTTTTCACGTTAGCCGCTTATTATGTCGGCAGCAGAACATCGCCTCAGGCCGGCGTGACGATGGCGTTTATGACGCTCGGCTTGATTGAGCTCTTCATCGCTCTCGGCTTCCAATCGGAACGCAGCAGCATCTTTAAAATCCACCCGAAAGAACACCCGTACTTGTGGGCCGCCTTTTTCGGTCCCGCCGCCCTTCAGGTCATCCTTGTTTTGGTTCCGTTTCTTCGGGACAGTTTCGGCCTCGTCGCGCTGTCGATCAGTCAATGGGCAGTGATTCTGGCTCTTTGTATCGGCATGCTTTTGTTCATCGAATTCGGGAAAGCGGTTTCAAGATACAAGTATTATAAAAAAGAAAACGAAGAGCGGCAGGAAATGCAAACCGTTTAAATTTGAAATGTGAAAAAAGAAAACGAAGAGCGACAGGAGACGCAAACCGTTTAAATTTGAAATGTGAAAAAAGAAAACGAAGGGCGGCAGGAAACACTAAACCGTTTAAATTTGAAATGTGAAAAAAGAAAACGAAGAGCGACAGAAAACGCTAAACCGTTTAATTTTGAAATGTGAAAAATGAAAAAAATATGAAAAAAATATGAATAAAAGTGAAATGTGAAAAAACACCGCCGATTCGTCGGCGGTTATGCGAATCCTGCGTTAATCCACCAACAAAAGTCCCCACCACTGCACTTTGTCGCCGACCGGAAACTCTAATTCCATGTCCGCGTTTCGCAGTGTTTCAACGACATCGACGCCGACCGCTTCCATGGATGGCCGCGCCCTGTATGGTGTTTTGCATTCGCCGCCCGTTTTGACGCAGTTGTCGCAATAACGGCAGCTGCCGCCGGTAAATCCGGCAGCGAAACGGTAGCCTTTTTGGAGCGATATGCCTTCCAATTTCAAAAGGATGTCTGACAAATCAACCGATTTCTTACGAATTTCTTTGGAGATTTCCTCCGAATCTATCAGTGATTTCGGTTTTGGGGGGTTTTCGTATTCGGTTGAAACGAGAAGGCCAAAGCGATATAATTTCAAATATTTTCTGAACTCTTCCGGTTCGGGAACATTCGGCGGGCAAACAAGGTCGCCGTAATGGCGGCAAAGCGGAACCAAACATTTCAAGCGAACGCGGTCATCGACAACAACATCGTTTGTATCGATGTACAGCGCCTCGGCGGCGCCCGCTTCTTTCGCGATTTGAAGTAAGGCCGCCACATTGTCCTTGTCTTGCCGGCTGAGTTCGTGCCCGTCTGTTTTCACACCACTTCTCATTGTCTTTCCCGTCCCTTTTTTCGCCCTGAATTATTTCTGATTTTTCTTAATGTATTCTCGTTTTTGTCTTTGTGTCTTCTCGTTTTTGTCTTTGTGTATTCTTGTTTTTGTCTTTGCTTTTTGTCTTATTTTTTATTTGCCGTTTTCGCTTTTTCATTATTTTGTTTTTCTTTGTTTTGTTTTTCTTTATTTTCCGCCTTTCCGGTTGCCTTGTCAATGATTTTCAAAATATCTCTGGCATACAAACCGAGGCGAATCGTGTCGTCGTCATCAAGCGGCGTATGATGCATGATCGCGTTTCTGATCGGGTCGAGTTCTTCCAAACGCTGAATAATCCAGCCGCGGTTGGGGAAATACTCTTTAAACGCATCCCACGCAAACGGATTATTGATGATTCTGCGGTAGTCGCTGAAGCTGGCGTAATTGATCAGCACTTCACTTTGTCCGTCTTTTTTGCCGGCGCTCGTCCGCTCATTCATGATTCGTCGTTCTTTCCAGCGGTCCGCCAAGAAACTCATATCGGTGCCTTTCCACCATTCCTTCCCGAATTTAGAGGTGTTGCGGTCGGAAACGAATTGCCTCAGTTTCTCTTCCAGCTCTTTTAACACCATATAATTGCTTCCGGCATCAACAGGCGCGTCAGCCGCAGCCTTCCCCTTCCCGCTTCTTTCCGATTTCGGCATGTCCGTTTTACCGGCGGCGGGCTTTTCATTTTTCTCTTCCGCTTCCATGTACAAATTTCTTAAATCATATCTCACGGTCAACTTCGAGTTGGCGCCGCCCGGCGGTTTAACATCCAAAATTTCAACGTCATACAGTTTGTCAATCCGAACTTTCATCGCCGACGCCACGGTCGGCATTTCCGCCTTTAATCCCATGTCTTTATGAACATCGCCGGCGACCAACGTCATCTTATTTTGCCCTCTCAATTTCGCGGGCTTCAAGTAATTCCTGTAAATGAAAAAACGAACGCTATCGGCTTTCGTCATTTTATTTGAAAATTCGACCTGCTTTTTTGAAGCGGCGCTGCCTGTTTCTTTTGAGGTTGCCGCCGTTTTGGATACCGTGGTTTTGGGCGCTGCCGGTCTGGCTGCCGCCGGTTTGGTTGCCGCCGGTTTGGTTGCCGTTGTTTTGGTTGCCGCCGGTTTGGTTGCCGTGGTTTTGGTTGCCGCCGGTTTGGTTGCCGTGGTTTTGGTTGCCGCCGGTTTGGTTGCCGTTGTTTTGGTTGCCGCCGGTTTGGTTGCCGTTGTTTTGGTTGCCGCCTGTCTGGCTGCCGTTGTTTTGGGTGCTGTTTTCGGAGGCGCCTTCTGCGTTGGTTTTGAAGTTTGTGCTGCCGGCTTTGCCGCTGCTTGCTTTGTCGCCGCCGGTTTTGTCGCTGTCGGTTTTGTCGCCGCCGGTTTCTTAGCCGCGCTTTCTGCCTTCACTTCATCTTCCGGCTTCTTTTTTAACTCAAACGTTTTCTTCAAAAATGCCTTGACGCCCTTTTTCTCGCCCATATTCTCTCTTCCGAAATCAAACAGATCAAAATAAACCTAATGAATTTTAATAAAAAAAATTTGAAAAGTTAATACTTGATATTGAAAACGAAAATCGTGTTAAACGTTTTCAATTGATTTTATGATAAATAAGAATGGGTGAACATATATATAAAGGGATAAGGATACGGGATTCGGATTACTTTTCAGCCGTAATTTCCGGCGGATACTCAATGGCCTTATCTGAAGCATTCCTCTCAAAAATGCGGTTAATAATGTTGAATATCTCATTTTCTCTATATCCTGCAGACTTAAGAACCATGCAGTAGTTCAGCCACTCCAAGATTACAATATCTAAAACCAAACGGTCGTCAATTTTTTCGCCTATATTTCCATGCACGAAGTTGTTTCGCTGTTCCTGTAACCTGTCAGCCATCTCAGGATATGAATCATTTTCAATATCGTTCAATTTTCTTACCAGTTCAATGAAATCAGAGAGAATAGGATCACAATCCTTTAGAGCATGGCGGATTTTTTTAGATAAACTGCTATCAACATTCAAAATGACTTTTTCATATTTTTTGAATTCAGATCTCTTTTCTGAATTATAGTTGTTTTTTTCGGGTAATTCGAAAATTGATTTTAGTATATCGTCTCTGACTTGGTTTTCATTCTCAGTGCTGAGTGATCCGTAGTGTTGTTTAAACGCCCATTCAAAAGCGGCCATGTTAAGTATAACTCTGGCAGCATCGACACGATGTGAATCGGCATTCGTGTGAGGAATGTTTTCAAGATACACTTCATTATCCGCTATCAGTTGAGCTAATTGTGAGAATTGTCTTTGAACGTGCCTTAATTCAATTGTTTTTTGAATCACTTTGTCCGTTTCATTGCTTTTTACAGGTCCGAATAAAACATGCAGATCTCCTATTTTCATCCTCTTGCCATCTTTATTTTTTCCATAAAGACCAATGGTATTGATATTTACACTATGTCTGTGACATATGAAGCCGAATAAATTTTTTATTACGGTGTAAACCTCTATTATAAAACGCATATCCGTTGTTGGCTTAAACTCACAGCTTAAATGGCTTTGAAGCAGCAAAGGTGTATTGGATCTTTTTATTTTTAAGGTCTGAGAAACAGTGATGTTGCCGGCAACATTCTCTCCTTCTATTGAAAAATTGAACTTCTGCTGCGTTTTTTCCCAGGGAACTGTTTTTATTGAATACGCTTCATCACCATGAGCGGCTTCATAGCCATCTCCCAAATTGAAAAAGTAATCCAGTTCAGGAAATTCAAACATCAATTTTTCAATTTGAAAAGACTCAGTATTTGAATTGAGAACAATGTAATAGTAAACCTTCAGATTTGTGTAAGAGAGAATCTCCCCGTATTCCCCCGAAAAGGGTATTTTGTCAATGAAGAAAATAATGTTGTTTTTAAGATTATTTTTTGTCGTTATGTTTGATCCGATAACAAAAGGATGGTCCGCCTTTATTTCATTCTCAAATAACGGTCGTTTTTTGTCAATAGGCAGCGCGTCGCTCTTGTAAGCAGTTAATCCCCCGTCTTCAAAAACATAAAGAAATTTTCCGTTTTTTTCAACAACGTCAATATATCCGTACACGAATTATCGCCCTCCCTTTTTATTATTGTAGTAATTAATGAGCTGCGGCCTTTGATAAAATATTTACAACTCATTAACTTCAAAAAATTATGGATGGAAATATACTTATTTTTCATTTGAATGAAATATTTGTAATAGAATAATTTGCCCTTATTATTAACTCATATAATTGCTTGCCGTTTAGTGAAAAGCATTTAATGTCTTTGAAATGATGTTACAAAAAAAACGAAAATAATAACATTGTTAATCTGCATACAGAGATTGAGGGAAGGTAATTCTGCGCCCAATGGGTACAGAATTGAAACGGAGGTTTGGATATGGATTACTCACAAAACAAAATTTCAGTCGGTTAGTATTACGACCCAACTGAATAACCAATCGAATAACAAACTGAACGGCGGGAGGAAATGAGTCGGTAACAAGCCGACAATGAGCCGCTTGTCACTTCTTCTGCTCCGCCCTGTCAAAGTAAGGGCTTTTTCCCGATGCCGAGAGCGGAATTGCGTAGGCGCATTCCGCGTCAATCATTCCCGATTGACAAGCAGCCGCTCCCGCCGAGTACATAATCCGGTTGTCCAGACACATATCTTTGGCCTTGGCGGCGGCGGCCCCGAGCGCAATTCCCAAATCCACGGATTTGACGGAACAGACCGGGCCTGTAAAAGGCGTTTCTTTTGTTTTCGGCGCCGCTTTAAATCCGGCGCAAGTTTCAAAACCGCAGGTTCCGCAGTTCAAACCCAGCGGGCGCGTTTCTTTCAGACCGATCATAATGACGGCATCGGATTTTCGTATGTTTTCAGCGTCGCGCATAAGAAAAGCGCCGAATTTTTCGGCGAATTTATCCATTTCGGCGGCCAACGTCTCAATTTCCGCGTCTTCCAAAAGATAAGTGGTGATATTGTCAAAACCTTTCGCTTTCGGGGCGGTTCTCGCGGTAATTAGGATTTCCAGAGCCATTTGTTGAATGGCTTCTTTTTCGGAGTTAATTTTCATAAATTCAAAAACGGGGTTTTTGTTTATGATATTTTCGGGGTTTAGCTTTTTTGTTTTACAGTTATAGACTTATTCATCTTTTGCCCAAATTCCCCTGTACGGGTTTTTAGGGTTGGATGAAAAAAAGTTGATTTATTTTGTTTTTAATTTTCTATCCAAATATTATAATTGATCGAACTCAAAGCGCTTGGTTCAAAAAATACGAATATTACCTTCTTTGTCTCTTTTGAGTTTAAGTGTACGGGTTGGGATAGTGTCCATTCATTTTTACCCTGTGTAACTGTGGTCCAAACAACAACTGCTCCGTCACCGCCATAATTGTGAACACTGACATCTATGATTCTATGATTTTGTGGATTGGAATAAGAAGTATGACCTGTTACATAGACGTTAGGGGGCTCTTTGATCCACTGAGCAGTATAAGTGATGTTTTCAGTTACATTAGATTTAACCGTGGGAGACCAGCCATTGAAAACGTAGCCGGGTTGGCCGGTGGTTGTCGGAGCGGCTGGAGTTTTGGAGCCGTGAGCAAGACCACTGGTTACTTGGGCGGGGAAAGTGCCGTGACTACCGGGCGCGTAAGTAACGGTGTAGTTGATGTTTTCAAGTATGAACTTGATGATGGAGTTGTTCGCCGGATCTGCGTCGGTCCACTGAGCAGTGTAAGTTATATTTTCAGTTACAGTAGATTTGACTGCAGGGGACCAGCCATTGAAAACGTAGCCGGATTGGCCGGTGGTTGTCGGAGCGGCTGGAGTTTTGGAGCCGTGAGCAAGACCACCGGTTACTTGGGCGGGGAAAGTGCCGTGACTACCGGGCGCATAAGTAACGGTGTAGTTGATGTTTTCAAGTATGAAATTGATGAAGTCGATCGCCGGATCTGCGTCGGTCCACTGAGCAGTGTAAGTTATATTTTCAGTTACAGTAGATTTGACTGCAGGGGACCAGCCATTAAAAAAGTAACCGGATTCACCGGTGGTTGCCGGAGCGGCCGGAGTTGCAGTACCGGCAACAAGACCGTTGGTGACTTTGGCGGGAAAAGTGCCATGACTACCGGGCGCGTAAGTAACGGTGTATTCAAGATGCCCTTCTATCCACTGAGCAGTGTAAGTGATATTTTCAGTTACAGTAGGTTTTATTTCAGGAGACCAGCCGTTGAAAATATATCCGGGTTCGCCGATGGCTGTCGGTGCAGTCGGAGTTTGGGAACCGCTGGCAATGCCACTGATATCCTGAGGAGAGAAAGTACCGTGGGTACCGGGCGCATAAGTAACTGTATATGTTTTGTTATCAATACAACCGGAAACGCTGAGAGCAAGCCCCAGTAAAACAATCCCTATAACAATGATGCTTATTAACTTCATTCGTTTGATTTTATTTTTTGAGCCGGAAGGCGATAAATCAGAAACCATTTCACACACCACTATGTATTTTTTTACAAGCTTGTTAATCAATCATTATCTGCAACTTATACCACAATAATGTCATTTTATTTAATAATATGGACTTTATGATATTGTGACAGTATTATTAAAGAAATACTATTTTACTATCACATAAAATGATATTTTCCCAATACTTCAAACAGTTATGATTCTTCCAAATCACAAAAAAATTTCAATATCATTTACGATAAGTCAAAAATTATTGAATCAAATGAATTCGATGATTCAAACCGGTAATTTTTCTTCTATATCCGATATTGTAAATATTGCAACGGCATTCATTTTGGGAGAATTGGCAGAAAAAACAAATCCGGATTTCGATTATTCAGTCATTGTCAAAGATATACCGATTGATAATTCCGAGAAGACAAAAATATCGGTCACAATAAGTGAATATTTAGACCGTGAACTTGTGAATTTAGCAAAAGTCACTCAAAAAAATAAATCATTTATTGTCAGAATGGCATTATTCCGTTTTTTTGATTTTTACAACAATACTGAAAAAATGGAAAAACAAGAAGTTGTCCCGACAGACAAAGTCGTTGTTTCAAAAAGCGAATTAGAGGATATAGTTCGTGAAATGTTAAATCGAATTCTTAAAGAAAAACAAATGTAAAATAACTGTAAAACCGAGTACCTGATTACTTAGCTGTTCTTGCTGTTCTTTGCTGTTCTTTGCTGTTCTTTCTGTTCTTTGCTATTCTTGCTGTCCTTTGATGTCCTTTGCTGTCCTTTGCTGTTCTTGCTGTCCTTTGCTGTTCTTGCTGTCCTTTGCTGTTCTTGCTGTCCTTTGCTGTTCTTGCTGTTCTTAGCTGTTCTTAGCTGTTCTTTGCTGTTCTAAGCGCTCTTAGCTGTTCTTTGCCGGTCTGCATCCGAACCCTTGATTTTTTTCATCGCTTATCAAAGATTTTATAATTCCGATACTCTTATTATTCTCAGATGTTCGACGACACGCTCAAAGTTTTCAAAGAATTGACTAAGAAAGATTTCCGCATTTTGACCGGAATTGAACTTGAAATGAAAAATTGGGAATGGGTTCCCGTTCCCGACCTTCAGCGGTATGCGGAGCTTCCGACGGAAAAGCTGACTTATCATTTGGAGCGGCTGCGCCGGAAAAAAATGGTTGTTCGGACACTTGATCCTTATGAAGGGTACAAGATTTACTTTGAAGCGTACGACGCGCTTGCGCTTAACGCCTACGTTCAGCGCAAAACGTTTTCCGCGGTCGGCAGCGAAATCGGCGTCGGCAAAGAATCTGTTGTTGTTGAGGTTCTCAAAAAGCCGGACATTGAAATCGCGGATCCCGAAGTCTTTATTCTTAAATTGCACCGCGAAGGGCGAACCAGTTTCAAACAGGTCAAAAGAACGCGCGAACATTTGGTCGGCAAAGAACACTTTTCTTGGATTTACGCGGCGCGCCTTTCCGCTCACCGCGAATTTACAATCATGAAAAAGCTGTATCCCGACATTTCCATCCCGAAACCGATAGATCAAAACCGCCACACCATTGTGATGGAAGTCGCGAAGGGCAGCGAGCTTTCCAAAACAAAAGTCTTGGACCCCGAATGGTATTTGGATGAAATTATCCGCCAAATCCGCCTCGTCTATTCCAAAGGAATCATTCACAACGACTTAAGCGAGTACAACATTTTCGTATCGGACGAAGGCGTTCAGCTCATCGACTGGCCGCAGTATATCACAAAAGACCACCCGCAAGCTGAAGAATTGCTGAGGCGCGACATCGAAAACGTCTTGAACCATTTCTCGAAAAAATACATGGTCAAAAGAGACGCGGATGAGATCCTGAAAGACATTTTGAACAACACGGTCTTTGATTCCGATATCGCCGGCGATCCCGAAATCAGAGATTTGGTGACGCGCGATGATGTCGCACAAGCCGAGAACGCGTTTTCGGATTCAGGCGAGTTTGAGGACTATAAAGATTGAGATTGATTTTCTGTTTTCCCATAATTTTTCCGAAAATACATTCTCATTTTCAGCTTCGTTTTTTTTCATTTTCAGCTTCGTTTTTTTTCATTTTTCGCTTCGTTTTTTTTCATTTTTCGCTTACATTTTTCACTTCATTTTTCGCCTGAAAACCGTACTTTCACCCCGCTTGGCCGGCCGATATATAAGCTTATGACATTCTCTTTTCATCAACAGGATATCCTATGAAGTTTTTCTATTGCGTTTATCCTCAGGAGTTTTGAATTGCATGGACAATGAATTATTGATTTTGGGACTGCTCGGCGCAGTCGTTTTTCTTTTGCTGCTGAATCTCGCGATGACCATTTTCCGCCGCGGCGGAACCGGCGGCGGGGCTGATTTAAACCGGTTTGAAAAGACGCTGGACACGACGCTGGACACGCAAACAAGTGTTATCCGCAACGAAATCGGGCGGGAAATGTCCCGTTTGGACGCGGGCATGAGAAATGAGATTTCCAAGAATCGCGAAGAACTGAACCTGTCGCTGAAAGAAAACAGAACGGAAATGGCGAAGTCACTGTCTCTGTTTCAGACGTCGCAAGAAAACAAATTCGGAATCTTTGAGAGCAGGCAGAACGAGCTGAATAAAATAACGGAAGCGAAACTTGAAAAGATTCGGGAGACAACGGAAGAACGGATTTCAAAAATGCAGGAATCCAACGATTCGAAGCTGGATGAAATGAAGAAGACCGTGGATGAAAAGCTTCAGGAAAGCGTTGAAAAACGTTTTAACGAATCCTTTAAAGGCATCAGCGAAAGGCTGGATGACGTGTTCAAAGGATTGGGGGAAATGCAAACCCTCGCAAACGGCGTCGGCGACTTAAAACGGGTGCTGACAAACGTCAAAACGCGCGGCAATCTCGGGGAAATCCAACTCGGCGCGATTTTGGAACAGATCCTGTCGCCTGACCAATACGACAAAAACGCGGTCGTTAAACCAAACACCGCCGAAAGAGTGGAATACGCCGTCAAGCTGCCGGGAAAAGATGGCAGCGCCCCCGTCTTTTTGGCCATCGACTCCAAATTCCCGCTGGAAGATTACCAAAGGCTCACAGACGCGTATGAAAACAATCCCGAAAACATCGAAGCCGCCGGGAAACAGTTGGAAACCGCCGTGAAAACGAATGCGAAAACGATTCGGGACAAATACATCGAAGCGCCGTACACGACGGATTTTGCCGTCATGTTCATCCCAACCGAAGGGCTGTACGCCGAAATCCTTCGCCGCCCCGGCCTTTTTGAATTCGTGCAACGGGAATACCGGGTTTCGATTGTCGGCCCGACAACGCTTGCCGCCTTCTTAAGCAGTCTTCGAATGGGCTTTCAAACGCTGGCGGTTGAAAAGAAAACCGGGGAAATCCAAACGCTTCTCGGCGCCGTCAAAACAGAATTTTCAAAATTCGGCGGCCTGCTTGAAAAAACGCGCAAAAAATTAGAGGAAGCTTCAGGCGTTTTGGACGATGTCGATTTAAGAACAAGAGTGATCAACAGAAAATTAAAACAAGTCCATGAACTGCCTCAGGGAGACGGCGTGAACCTGCTTGGGACGGCGGAAGAAACGGATCTTTATGAGATATGAAAGGAAAGGCATTGGGGGAGGAATTGGAAAAAGGCATTGGGGGAGGAATTGACGAACGGAATTGGAAAAAGGAATTGGAAAAAGGAATTGAAGGGGCCATTGCCGGCTTTACCCGTTGGTGCATGACCCGAAGACGCGAACGGTGTTTTGTCCCGTTCTCTCGTCTTTTTCAAGAACGGCATCGACATTAAAGACCTCTCTGATATTGCCTTCCGTCAACACTTCTTCCGGCGTACCCATCGCGAATATTTTTTGGTCTTTGAGCATCACAATGCGGTGACAGTATCTGATAACCATCGGCAAGTCGTGGGAGACGATGACAACCGTTACTCCTTCTTCATCTGAAAGCTTTTTGACGAGGTCGAGAATATCAAACTGATTGCTGATGTCAAGATGCAGCGTCGGCTCGTCAAGGAGGATAATTTCAGGCGTTTGGGCGAGCGCTCTCGCGATGATGACGCGCTGCCGTTCGCCGCCGCTCATGGTGTTTATGAACCGTTCCTCAAATTCAGAAATGTTGGTCTTTTTCATAGATTCATCAACGATTCTGATGTCTTCCGACGTTTCCCCTTGAAACTTCTTCAAAAAAGGCATCCTGCCCATCATAACGATGTCTTTCGCGGTGAATGAAAAATGAATCTCATTCGATTGCGGAACAACAGCGATGTGCTTTGCGATATCGGATTTTGTCATCGTCTCGATGTCTGTGTCGTCAATCAGCACTCTTCCGACAGCAGGGTCCAAGTTGCGGTTTAAGTGTTTCAGCAGCGTTGTCTTCCCGCAACCGTTTGGGCCGATAATCCCGATGATTTCCCCGGGAACGATATTCAGATGAATTCCGCTCAGAACAGGTTTGTCACGGTATGAGAAATGAAGGTCTTCAATTTTCAGCATCAATTCCATTCCACCATCAATTCCATTCCACCATCAATTCTATTCCACCATCAATCCATCCACCATCAATTCCATCCACCATCAATTCCAACCCACTTCATGTCTTCTTCTGCGCAAAAGGTAGATGAAATACGGCGCGCCGATTAAGGAGGTCAGTATACCTATCGGCAATATGCCCAAATCAACGAAAAGCGCTCTTGACATATAATCGCAGAGTATTACAAACGCCGCCCCGCCAAGCAGCGACAGCGGTAAAATCGCCCTGTTATCGGGACCGAGGATGATACGAAGTATGTGTGGGACCACAAGCCCCACAAAACCAATCACGCCGACAAACGCAACGGCCGCCGCGGTGACAAGGGAAGAGGAAATGAGCATCTCAAGCCTGACTTTCTTGACATCTACGCCAAGGTCCTTCGCGTGAGCGTCTCCAAGCATCATCGCGTTTAACTCCCGGCTGCGGGCGATCATGATAAGGCTTCCGGCAAGGATCAAAGGCACAACGATCATCGTGTTTTGCCATCCGTTTTGGGACAAATCTCCCATCGTCCAGAACACGATTCCCATCATCCTGTCTCCTGCCAAATATGTCAATAAAGACACCAGCGCGCTGAAAAGAGACCCAACCGCGATACCGCACAGGATTAAGGTTTCGGTCGGGACGCGCCCGCCGACGCGTGATATGGAGTACACGAGAAACATCGTCAACATACAAAATATGAACGCGAAAACAGGTACCGTCACAAACAGCGGTATCATGGCTATGGGCAGCGACATCGCCAAAGCCGCGCCGAACGCCGCGCCTGAGGACAATCCCAAAATATAAGGAGACGCCATCGGATTCCTGAAAATCGCTTGCATGACCGCGCCTGAAATACCAAGCCCCGCTCCGACGGCACAGCCCATAACAACCCTCGGGCCGTTGATGTTCTGTACGATAATCACATGCGTTTCGCTCCCGTATCCTAAAAGAGCGAAAAACGCCTCTTTGAGTGAAAGATTGATAAATGCTTGGGCGAGGTCAAGCATCACGAAAAGCGCCAGCAGGCCTGTCAGACCGACAGTGACCGCCAACACTTTCGCGCGTTTTCTCACCACACTGCCGGTTGACTTCATCAGACCCCTCTAAACAAGAAATACGTAAAAATGATTCGGTTAAGGATTGGTTAAAGATTCGGTTAAGGATTCGGTTAATGATTTGGTTTGGACTCGGTTATGGATTCGATCAGCGCCTGAACATGACATACGCGACCGCAATGATTGCCAAAAGCGCGCAAATCGCCAAAGCGTACAGGAGGGTGTTTCCTGCCTTTTCCGCGGCGCGTTCGTCGTCCTCAAGAGCTCCGAAAATGTCGGGATACATCGCCTGCGCCATAAACGCAAGGCCGTCCGCTGACGTGGGACCGTATTGGTTCATAACCATGCTCAGCTTGTAAATCCGTACACTGTCCTTCAGATTCTTTTCAACCCTGAATTCCTCTGCGGTTCCCGAATAGTTCGGGTCCAAAAAGATGACATCAGGATTCAGCTGAATGAGCGCCGTGTCATCGATGCCGTATGAAATCAAAGCGGATCCAATCATGTTCGCGTCATCCGCCGGGTTCACCCCGCCCGCAATCTTAAGCAGAATCACGGAATACGAATTGACATTACCAATCCTCATATTCCCGCCGCTGTAACTCACATAAACCGCTTTGGCTTTCAAATCGCCGGCAATCCCGTTCTCTTCAAGCGTTTGCGAATAGAATGCCGCTGCCGACTGCATCTCCTGCGTGATGTCGGCGGCCTTTTCGTTTTTGCCCATAATCGCGCCGATATCCGTGACCATTTCAACGCCTTCGTCATAGGTTGTGGGATAGAAGGTAACGACCTTCAGCCCGAGGGCTTCCATCGAGCGTATGGCATTCGCGTGATAAGAATAACCGTAAATGAACACGACATCCCGCGTTTTGTCAAATCCGCCCAAACCGTCTGCCAGAAGCTGCGCAATTTGCTCGCCGTTGCCGACAGGATAAGAATGAGAGGAGACGGGATGCGTTTCCAGTTCAGAAATCCCGCTGTTCGAGTAAGCGGAATATTGGTCAATCAAGACAATGCCATCACCGCAGTCAAGCGCCAGCAGCGTGGTCGTAAATGATATTCCTAAAGATGCCGCCTTCTGCGCAGGTTCTTCAAAAGTGACGGTCGTTCCGATTGAGTTAACCATGGTTACCGGGCTGAAATCCGTTGCGTTCAGTGCGTTTGGCGCGTCCTCTGCCCCTGCCATCGGAATCAAAAACATTCCGGCAATTACAAACAATGCTATTATCGTTCTTGTCATCTTTTTCATGATCGTTCCCCTTTCTCATACGATAACGCATATTGACAACGCATATTAACAGACGAAAGTAAGAATGTGAAAATTAGTATCTGAAATGAATGTGAAATGAATTTGAAATAGAATATTGAAATTATGAATGTGAAATTGAAATTAAGAAAATGAAATGATTTTTTATCATTTCACTCCATTTTTAAAGCGCGCTCCATGACGATTTCAACGATCCTGTCGTCTGCGCCGAGCGGTTCCCTGTAAATGATTTCAACATCTTCCGGGATTTCAACGGCTTCGGCCGCATGGTGATGGTGGTGATGACCATGACCGTGCCCATGGCCGTGACCGTGGCCGTGACCGTGACCGTGGCCGTGACCGTGACCGTGGTCATGTTCGCCTTTGCCTGAACGCGACTTCAGCGTCGCGAGCAGGCCTGTTTTCCCGTGCCGGGCATGCGAACAACTGCCGTGACCGTCGCCGGTTTCGCTTTTGCGAAGGCCGAGGATTGTCGGGATATCCTTTGTGGTGTGGGTGCCGTGCGCCAAAAAGACCGGCACGACGATGATTCTTTTAGAACCGGAAGCGATGATTTTTTTAAGCGCGTCCGGAATTGTCGGCTCATTGAATTCCATCAAACCGATTTCAACGTTTTCAAATTCGTTTTTCGCTTTTACTTTCTCGGCGATGTCAAGAATCAATTGTTTTGAATGAGGCAGTTTGCTGCCGTGACCGACCAGTAATAATGTTTCGTTGTTGTTCATAAATAATCGACCATTCCTTTTTTTGATATAAATGCGTGGAACACTGAGGATTTAATGTTATATAAGTATTACGAACTTCATAAAAAGTGTGAAAAATTGGTGTGAAGTTAATATTCTTCAAACTTTTTTTTAATTCCATTCCGAATTTAGAGGAGACTTGAAACATTTTCGGAAATTATTGCCTTTTTTGAGCATGATCTTTGATATATGAAATCAATATATCTACATCTGTGTGAGTCACATTGCTTTGAAGGGTGCATATACCCTTGAGAATGCTGTCTCCACGGTGCTTTTTCGCTTTTTTTGAATGCATTGAAGCCTTTTGTTCCAACCCGTATAATTGCTTGTATATCCCTTGCATATTCTTTTTATAATCGGGGATATGGCGTTTAAGTTTATTTTCAATTTCAGAACAATCGTATGCAGGGGAATATGTGTATTCAAAATGCAAAAGGAACCAGTATTCAATACACGGGCACGATTCGATGACGGTCAGATTTTTCTTTTTTAACTTGTTTAAAATTTTATCTTTTGCTGTATAATATTCGCCGATTTTTTTATTCCGATGAATATAATCAAGATCTATTAAACAAAAGACGTGTAAATGGATATCAGGATCAAATTTTGCTTCTGCGCGTTTAAATATATTTTCATAATCGGGTTTTGAAGGCAGGTCAGGGTCCACCTTAATTTTGAAAGAAGAACCTATCTCTTTAAAATACGTTTGTTCGGTTTCTCCTTCTCCTATAATCAATATTGGCTTTTTGACCTCCCTTTTTGTATGAGATGAACGGTATGGGGTCTGCTTTGACCCCAAATTAACACCTTCTTCCTTGTTCCGTTCTTCTTCCTTGTTCCGTTCTTCTTCCTCGCTCCGTTCTTCTTCCGCTCTGTATTTCTTCTTCAATCAGAGCATCACAATCGAATTTAAAATGACGGGGATTCGGTAACGCGTCAAAAGCGCCGGCCAAATATTGCTTCAGTATTTTTTGGCGATTAATGCCGTTAAAGCTTGTCATTGGCGTCAGGGCAGTCGTTCCGTCTTTCTCTTTATTTGTAAACCAAACCGTATCATTTCTTAAAATATCCCATTCCAAAAGGAAAAGATTGTGCGTTGTGAAAACGATTTGAGACTCTTGTGAATTTGATAAATACGTCAAAATAAAATATTTGACAATCTCCAAATGTAAAGAACTTTCAATTTCATCGATTGTAATCACAGAAGGATAAATGAAAGACAATAACAAAGGATAAGCCAAATCAAACAAACGCTGCGTACCCGAGGATTCGGTTAACAGCGGAAGGGAATATGTAACCTCTTTGTTTTCATTCGTCACTGATGTATGCATTAAATATATGTCATAATTCGTGAATTTAAGCTCATCCTTTCGCATCATATTGTTTTTTAAGTCATATTCTGCAAATTGCATCTCTCTTACTACTTCTTCTCTGACTGATTCTTCTCTGACATTATCCTTTGTCACCGTGATAAAATTCAATATTTCGTTCGCGATGTCCTCATCCATTTTCTTGATGTGAATATCCGATATATTCAAATCCGCCTGTTTTAAGAACTGAAGTAAAAGTTTTTTCCCTTCAGGGGATTCATCATACCATTTTTTTGCAGATTTAACAGATGTCCGCGGGTTGATTGAAGGTAAAACGGATTGAAACCATACAAACGCGTCTTTTGCTTGCGGAAATAAAAGATTGAGTTTTGAAAAGCAAGAAAGCACTAACATATGATTCATTGTATTCGCTTTCATGGCTTCTGAATCTGCATTTTTCAGGTTGATTGATTTAGGGACTTTTAGAGTAAATCCTCTTTCTTCTTCCTCATTGAGTGTTCTTTCAAAGATGAGGGCCTCCCTCCGTTTTGGGAAATACACCAATTTCTCAGAAATAATTTTTTTGGCAGCTGAATTAAAAACAACGGTATAAGTGTATTTCACATAGTTTCCGCTATTGGAAACTAAAAAATCTAAACTGAATTTCGAATGACCGGCATTGTAGGCCGGATCGGCGGCAAAAAATACGGGTGATGCAAATGCATACAATCCTTGAGGGCCGAGAATAGATCGAAATGCTTGAAGGGCGTCCAAAATATTTGTTTTTCCCGAAGCGTTAGGTCCGTAAATGCCCAATATTTTTAAAAGATTATATTGTCCGGCATTAACAACAAAATAGTCCCTGTATTTTTTATCTGTCTTGTCGGCTTCAAAATTTAAAACTTGTTCGTCCTTGACAGATAAAAAATTTTGGACCCGAAATTCGATGATCATAATTTCCCCTTCTCAAATGAATATTTGCATTTTTTTTGTAAATTTTAACAGATGATGGGAAAAATGCACTGCATAGATATAAAACTATGTCATAAAAGCAGAATCATAAGAGCAGAATCATAAGAGCAGAATCATAAGAGCAGAATCATAAGAGCAGAATCATAAGAGCAGAATCATAAAAGCAGAATCATAAAAGCAGAACCAATCCAAAAGTGTTCAGATTTACTTTCCCCTCAAACCCGGGAATGAAAATGTTTATATCAGTTAACCTCAAATCTGAAACTATTTTCATACGAAGAAAATTTTTCGATTGATTAAGTTGAGAGAGTTAAAAACGATGAAGGGCGATACAGTGACATCCGAAAGAAAAGAAGACTATTTGAAAACGATTGATAAAATCGTTTCCGAAAAAGGATACGCTCAGGTGAAAGACATATCCCGCGCGCTGGACGTCGGCCCGTCAAGCGTCACCGGCATGCTGAAAAAGCTGACTGATGATGGCTACATCAACTACGAAAAGTATGGCGGCGTCACGCTGACTCAAAAGGGAACGGAAACCGCTAACTGTACCCAGAAAAAATATATGACGATCAAGAGCTTCCTAATGGCGTTCGGCGTTCCTGAAACGGTTGCGGAAGATGACGCGTGTAAGATGGAACACGTCGTCGCGTCAGAAACATATGATGTTTTCCTTCGGTTTTGTGAATTTTCAATGACGGAAAAAGGAATCAACCTCTTGGAAAATTTCAAATATTACTGCGAAACGGGCGATGTTGATAAATGTACCTGCAGCGCGGCTAAAATTCTGAAACTTTAATCCTTCTTTTTTTGTTGAGAACGCCTTTTCTTTCTCTTCTTTTTGTTTTCTTCTTTTTGTTTTCTTCTTTTTGTTTTCGATTTTTTGTTTTCTTCTTTTTGTTTTCGATTGTTTTGTTTTCTTTTCATCTTGTTTTTTTTCAAAAATAATTGCAGTTTGTTATTTCTCGTTATTTTTTGGCAGAAATCTCCATTTTCGAATTTGTGCGCTGCTTCGCATCGCCCAACTCCGAAAATGGAGGTGGTTGTATGTTTTTTGTTTGTTTTTATCTGCTCGGTTTTAGTTTTTTGTATGTTTTTTTCTGCTCGGTTTTATGTTTTTGTATGTTTTTTTCTGCTCGGTTTTTGTTTTTGTTCTCGTCGCTTTGTCATCATTGCTTTGTCATCGTTTCTTTGCCGTCATCCGCGTGAACAACTGTACTGCGCGTCAAACCGTGCGTTAGAGTTATATTTACCTCTTTTGTTAATTAAAAGCGAATGTTACCTGTGAAAACCGTTATTCCGTATAAATCAGACAATCCGAAGTCAAGACTTTCCGCCGTTTTTTCGGAAGAGGAGAGGAAACAATTTGTTGAATTGTCTCTTGAAAATGTTTTATCCGCGCTGAGAGACGCGGGCATTCGGCGGGTCGATATCCTGTGCAAGAGCTTGCCGGCGCCGGCGGATGAACAACGAATAAGGAATATGTTTTGTCACGAAGAAGCGGAGATGACGTTTTCAGCGGATGAACGGGATTTAAACGCGGCGATGAATGATTATTTGAAAAGGGCGGGTGAGCCGGTCTTAATCGTGATGGCGGATTTAGCGCTTCTGACAAAGGAAAATGTATCGGCGATGATTGCTTCACCCTCGGCGGTTTCAGTCTCGGCGGTTTCAGTCTCGGCGGTTTCACCATCAGCGGTTTCACCATCAGCGGGATTCGTTCGAATCGCGCCGGGAAAAGACGGGGGCACCAATATGATGTATATCGGCGCGCCGGACATTTTTGAAGTGAATTATTACGGCGAAAGTTTCAAAAAACACAGGGAAGAAGCGAGGAACAAAAATCTTGTCTGTGAAGTCTATGCGTCGCTTTTCGCCGCGGCGGACATGGACGAGCCTGAAGATTTAACGGATATTTTACTTTACGGCAAAGGAAAGTTGCAGGAATTCGTTTCAGCCGCGATGAAAAAACGAAGAGATGATGTCATCTCCCATATATAAAATACAGAATATTGGCGGCGGAATATTAGTGGCGGAATATTGGTGGAAGAATATTGGTGGCGGAATATTAACCGTTTCTCCGGCTCAGAACAGGCAAAAAGTGAAAAATGAAGAGCCAACGACAAAACGGAAGGAAAAATCATATATAAAATAATCCTTTAATAGAAAGCAGTAGTGACTTATCGTATGACTCTTTAATTTTTATCAAATCAACATCTTTACAAATTCAATCTTTACAAATTTAATCTTTATAAAATTCAAATCAATTTTATTCAAATCTATTCTACTCAAATCTATTTTACTCAAATCTATTTACTCCCATAGGTGACTTTAAAGTGACAGTGATCATCAACCGAAATAAATGCGGCTACTGCGGCGCTTGTGTCTCCGTCTGCCGTACTTTGGCTCTTGATTTAAAAGAAGTTTGGATTGAGGCGGATGAAAGTCTTTGCAAGCAGTGCGGCATGTGCAAAAAAATATGTCCGGTCGGCGCAATCGAGGTGCAAAAATGAAAGACGCTTATGATGTTATCGTCATCGGCGCAGGCCCCGCGGGTTCGGTGGCGGCACGGTTTGCAGCAGAAGGCGGCGCGTCCGTTCTTATGATTGAAAAGCGCCAAGAAATCGGTGACCCGGTTCGCTGCGCAGAAGGCGTCGGCATCGTAGATCTGGACAAATACGTGGATATTGAAACGCGATGGGCGGCAGCGCCAATCAAAGGCGCGACAATCTACGTTCCCAGCGGCGCGCCCATTAAAATGCGTTCCAAAGAAGAGGACCAAAATTACGGTTACATTCTTGAGAGAAAAATCTTTGACAGAGCTTTGGCGGAAAGAGCCGCGAAAGCGGGCGTTGACGTGTACACGAAGACAACGGCAACCGGCTTGATTATGAAAGACGGCAGAGTCGCGGGCGTTAAAGTGATGCGTCTGGGCAAAGAAAAAGAAGTTGTCGCAAATATCGTGATTGGCGCCGACGGCGTTGAATCAAAAGTCGGCAGATGGGCCGGCATTGACACGACACTGACCCCGCACAATATCGAAACCGGTGTTCAGTATCTGATGACAAACATTGATATCGATGAAGACAATGTTGAATTCTTTATGGGTAAGCGGTACGCTCCCGGCGGTTACGTTTGGATTTTCCCCAAAGGCCCCGGCCGCGCAAACGTCGGCATCGGCCTTTTGGGCAGCAAAATCACAGACGGCGGCCGCCCGATTGACTATTTGGACAAATTTATCGCCCAAAGATTCCCCAACGGCAAAATCATTGAAATGAATTACGGCGGCGTTCCCGTCTCCGGCGGCATTGAAAAAATTTACGGCAACGGCATAATGCTTGTCGGCGACGCCGGCCAACTCACCGACCCGATCACGGGCGGCGGCATAAAGCATGCGCTTTGGTCAGGTGAACTTGCGGGAATCACGGCGGCCGAAGCCGTAAAGATCAGCGACTTTTCCGAAAAAACCCTGAAAAAATATCAAAAAGCCTGGGAAGACAAATGCGGAAAAATAATGAAGCGCAACCTGATTTTAAAGGATTATTACGTTGACATGTCCGATGAAGAAACCAACAAGATCGCCGAGACGCTGTCGGATTTGGATTTCACGGGCATCTTAGACGTGTCACAGCTTGTGAAAGTCCTTGTTAAAGTTGACAAAAAATTATTGATTAAATTGGGCGCGAACCAGCTCGGCTTTTAATTGAGCTGCCGCCCCTCTTTTTAAATCATTTTTTAATCATTTCTTAATCATTTTTTAATCATTTTTTAATCATTTTTTAATCCGTTTTTTGGTCCTTTCCTTTTGTTTTTTGATAATTTTTTGAGCCTATCCTCTTTGTTTTCTACCTGAATGAAACGAAAAAAGAACTGATAAACCGAAAAACAAACACAAAAAACCACATTAACCACCTCCATTTTCGGAGTTGGGCGATGCGAAGCAGCGCACAAATTCGAAAATGGAGATTTCTGCCAAAAAATAAACGAGAAATAACAATCTGTTTTTTTCTTGAAAAACACAAGCAGAAAACAAAAAACAGAAAAAGAAATAAACAGAAAAAAACAAAAGTGTAACAGAAATAAACAGAAAAAAACAAAAGTAAAAAATCGTTCGGCTGCAATTATTTTTGTAACCTGCTTCCTTTGTCTCTTTCGTCTTTATGATTATTTTTTGAGCCTATCCTTTGACGTTAAATCGGCGGGAATAACTCAACCCGTTGATGTTATTGTTGTCGTCATCATTTTTTCCAGAACTCACGCGTGAACAGAAGGAGGACGGTGTAAAGTTCAAGCCTGCCGATCCACATGTTGAATATCATGACGAGGCGCGCGGGCGCGGAGAATTCCGAGAAGCTGCCGAACGGGCCGACCATGCCGAAAACAGGGCCGATATTGCCGAGCGTTGCGATGGATGCGGTTGCGGCCGTCATTAAATCGAGTTCCAGAATGCCCAGCAGAACGGTGCTGACAATGAAAACCAGTAAATAAAGGATCATGAAGGAAATCGTTGAATTCACAACTTCTTCATTCAGGCTTCTCCCGTTGTATTTGATCGGCTTGACGGCGTTTGGATGTATAAATTTAAAAATGTCGCGGCGGGCGTATTTGAGCAAAATGATCCAACGGACAAATGTCGGGCCGCCGGCGGTTGATCCCGAACAGCCGCCGGTAAACATCACCACGAATAAGAGCGTTTGAGCGGCGCCGCTCCACTGACCGTAATCCGCAATCACATAGCCCGTTGTCGTTATGAGACTGCCGACTTGGAAAAAAGCGTACCGGATTGATTCGCCGGCGCTGTAATTCATGTCGCGGAACAGAACGAGCGCCAAAATTATTGAAATAACCGAGAAGAAGAGGATGTATAATTTGAATTCTTCGTCTTTTGTCAGATATTTCAGGCCTTTGGCAGCCGTTTTGTAAATCAACGAAAAATTCATGCCGGCAATGAGCATGAAGATGATCAGGACGATTTCAACTTTGAAATTCGCGAAAGGTAAAATGCTTTGGTCGTGCGCCGTGAATCCGCCGCTTGACATGGTTGACAGGGAATAGGTCAGCGCGTCAAAGACGGGAAGTTCCAAAATGACCAAAAGCAGAACCAGAAGAACTGTCGCGCCGATGTAAAAATACCACAAAATTTTTGCCGTACTTCTGATTTTCGGGCGGATTTTATCTTCGGTCGGCCCCGAAAACTCCATTTTGTAAAGCTGGCGGCCGCGCATGTTGACCTTTGGGATAACGGCCAAAAATAAAGCGATAACGCCCAGGCCCCCGAGCCACTGCGTTAAACTCCGCCAGAAAAGCAAACTTTTCGGATAAGTGTCAATGTGCTGTAAAATCGTCGCGCCCGTTGTCGTAACGCCCGACATGCTTTCAAAGAAAGCGTCAAACGCGGTCAGGCCTGAAAAGAAAAAGGGGATGGCGCAAAAAACGGCGCTGAAAAGCCAGCTGAAAGCGACAGCCGCATAACTTTCACGAACGGTCCACTCGTCTTCTTTATCCTTTTTATCCTTTGAGGCATAGCCCAAAATAATGCCGAACAGCCCCGCCGCCGCGATTGAAATCAGAAACGGCGCCGTCGGTTCGTTATAGTAAAAAGCAATGGCTAAAGGAATAATTTGGACAAAGGCCAGCAAATACAAAATTTTGCCGACGATTGAAAAGATGTTTTTAAAACGAATGCCTTGTACCATTCCAATCAAACCTTCACATCGTCACTTGAATAGTTTTTTCAGTTTCCCGTAAGCTTCCGGTTTTGAAAGAACGATGACCCTGTCGCCGGGGAATATTTCCAAATTTCCGTTTGGAATTATCTGTTCGCCGCCGCGGGTAATCATACCGACGATGGCGTCTTTTGGGAATTGCAGGTCTCTGAGCGGCTTTCCGAGCATTTCGGATTTTTCCGTCACCAAATATTCCAATACTTCCGATCCCGCCTGAGGCAGCGACCGCAGGGTCTTTACGCTTGGGCTGAGCGTCAGGCGCAGCACTTCGTTGACGGTCACATTTCGCGTGCTGAGCGCGATGTCGACGCCGACCATCTCAAAGATGGGAATGTAATCGGGATGCGTTGTTTTGGCGATGATTTTTTTGGCGCCGAAATGTTTTGCCATCAAGCCGCAGAGCAGGTTTTTCTCATCGCTGCCGGTCACGGCGACGACGACGTCGAAGTATCCGGCGCCCTCTTCTCGAAGAAGCTCAATGTTGGTTGCGTCTCCGCGAAGGATAAGAGAATTGGGAAGCAGGTCAACGACTTCCAAACAGCGGTCTTGATTTTGTTCAATAATTTTTAAATCAATTTCGGGGTCTTGGTCAATCAGGTTCGCTAAATAGAAACCGACGTTTCCGCAGCCGATAAGAAGAATTTTTTTCCGTTTCTTTTTCTTAGAATCGGTGGGGGCGGAGGCAACGGGTGAGAACAGCGCTTCGACGGCATCGACATCCGCGTCTCTGGTGATGATGATAACGTGGTCATCAGGCATTAAAAATGAATCGCCGTTGGGAATGATGACATCATTGGCAGCGTCATTTTGTCTTAAAATAGCGCTGACGGTACAGCATTCGTTGAGGTGCAGTTCATCAAAGTGTTTCCCAATCAGCGGGTTGTCTTCTGAAATGATGAATTCAATCATCTCAACTTTGCCTTCGGCAAAAACTTCGGCGTTGATTGCGCCTCTGATGTACAAGAGTTCCGCGATTTCAGACGCGAGCGAAAGTTCGGGGCATACCATGACATCAACGCCGACTTCGGATTTGTTAGAAACCGGCTTTTTGATATAATCGGGATTACTGACGCGGGCAATGGTCTTTGCTTTGCCGCCGCTGACGGATTTAGCGGCCAAACAGGCTAAAATATTGATTTCATCGCTGCTGGAAACCGCGACAAAGAGGTCAAAAGCCGGCAGTTCTTTGAGAACATCGACGTTGGCGCCGTTTCCGACCATAACCTGAACGTCCAATTCATTGGCGCGGGCGGCGCGGTCAGCGTCTTTGTCAATCACGATAACGTCATTCTTATCCGACATGACTTTGGCGATGTTATAGCCCACTTCGCCGGCCCCGATGACAACTACTTTCATGGGATTTTCTCTTCCGATTCATTTAGAAAATGGATTTTATACGTTTATTTGATGCCGATTTCAGTTGATGATGCCGTTAATACAGATAATGCCGGTAATACAGATAATGCTGATGATATCGATTATTGACCAAACGGCTGAAAAGAACGAAATCGGGATAAATGTTTATGAACCAAACTCAGATTAAAGTAGGTGTTGAATATATATAATTTAAACCCTTTTATGCGGTTCAAGCAATACAATCGATTAATAAAAAGGATGAATTGACAGTGACATCGAATATCGTCTCCTCTTCTGCTGCTGATCTTGCTGCCGGCGGATTTTTGCATTTGGAACAAGAGATTTCAGCATGCCGAAAATGCGGTTTGCACGCCACCGCCACGAACAAAGTGATTTCCAAAGGGTCACCTCATCCCAAAGTTGTTTTTATCGGCGAGGCCCCCGGCAAAAATGAAGACGAAACCGGCGTCCCGTTCTGCGGCCGCGCCGGAAAGTTGCTTGACAAATTCATCGCTTACATGGCTTTAAAAGAAGAGGATTGGGCTGTTATCAACACGCTGAAATGCCGCCCGCCCGCCAACCGAACGCCGACAAAGCAGGAAATCGAAATTTGCCGCCCGTTTTTAGAAGCGCAGTTGGCATTGATGAAGCCCAAAGTTATCATCCTTCTCGGCAACACCGCCGAAAAAGCATACGGCGAATCCTTAGAATGGGGCGAAGCCAAACAAAAAGAAGACAAAACGTTTGTCGTGAAGATATTTCACCCGGCGGCTTTGATTTATCAGCGGTCAAGAGAGGCGGAACAGTATGCTTTTTTGGATAAGTACAGGTATTTGTGGGAATGAAATGGATATGCCGGCATTCGGAAATGCGGGCGTAAACGGGATGATTTAAAAAACGGCAGACTATGCTTTTTTGTTTTCATTGCTTCTTTTTTATTTTATTTGTAACATCTGTTTTTGATTTATTTAAAAATCTTTTTATCCTCATCTCCTGTTTACAATTTTACTAAAATCGTTCCAATTTAATAAACGCATATATATATATATATATATATAGTAACATATTTATGTTTTGTTGCTCTAAGATACTACAACCGTTTTTGTTAATTGTTACTACCTAGTGGTTAAATGAGTGTGACAGATATGGATTTGAAAAAAATAATTATTGTTTGCATCGCTTTAATGATTCTCACCCCGTCTTTCTCAGTTGCTCTTGAAGCGGAACCTTCAGGCTCTTCTTCCGGCTCTTCTTCCGGCAATTCTGCCCCGGCTTCTTCTCCGCGAGATAGCAATCCGACTGAAAAATCAGGCGCCATGACTGAAAATTTTGAAACTTCTAACTTGTTAAATTTAGAAGAAAACGAAGAAATGAACTTAGACGCCTTTTTGAATGACGAAAATCTTGAAATCGATCCATTAGACGAAACAATGTCCATGAATTCCATCACAACCCCCGGTCCTGATGGCAGTCTTTCTTCTCTGACATCCATCCAATCCGCTGAATTGGGTTTCTCGAATGACGCTTTTTTAACAAGCCTTTTTTCGGGCGCTGCCGTCTATACCTATCCTATTGAAGTCCCAAAAGGAATTGCGGGTTTTCAGCCAAAGATTGAATTAAGCTATAACAGTCAAAGCGTTGGCGGCGTGTACGGCTGGCTTGGAAACGGCTGGTCATTGAATGAATATTACATTTTAAGGGACGTCAATTTTACACCGAATGACATTTCAGATGACCGTTTCGTTTTGATTTTTGACGGCCAAAGTCATAAATTAATTTACTCTGAAACAGACGGTTTTTACCATACTGAAATCGAAACTTACATGAAAATCCAAAAGGTTTCGGGTGGTTCCAACCAGAAAGGAGAATATTGGACCGTCACAACAAAGGACGGCACCTTGTATCGTTTCGGCTATACTTCAGACTCTGAACTTTTAAATTCTGTTACCGGTCGAGATTATGTGACAAAGTGGAAATTGGATCAAATCAAAGACGTGAACGGGAATTTAATTGTTTACAATTATGTTAAAAATCCGGTGGCAGGCGAGGTCGGCACATCTTATTTGAACAATATCTCTTATAATAACGGGTTTAACGTTATCGAATTTGAAAGGACAAACAAACCCGTCACATTTAACGGATACAGAGACGGCAGCCGAGTCTCTGAAAAATGTTTATTGTCCGCGGTTTCAATTAAAGCGGACGGTCAGCTTGTTTATAGATATGAAATTCATTATGTTTCTAACAATCACGTTTTATTGGATTCGATTTCCTTGATCGGGATGGATTCAACACGTTTGCCGGCGACAAGTTTTAGTTATGGTTCAATAAGCAGTGAATTTGTTTCTGATCCTTCTTGGCAGATTCCTCCATTCATTTGGAATGGGAAGGATACAAGTGTCCGCTTTGTTGACCTAAACGGCGATGGTCTTCCAGATATTGTCCAATCGATTGGCAGTCAATCTCCCGGAATTAATCCTACAATTACTTCAACCAAAAATGTTTGGATCAACACAGGCAGTGGTTTTGTTCTTGATCCTTCTTGGTCGATTCCTGTACATATTATTATGAATGATAGAGATAACGGAGTCCGATTAGTTGACATAAACGGTGATGGATTTACTGATATCGTCCAATCAAACGGTTCTACTCAAAATGTTTGGATTAACACAGGTAATGATTTTGTTCTTGATCCTTCTTGGTCTATTCCTATACCTATATGGCAGCATAATGTTCAAATTTTTGATATAAACGGTGATGGCCTTCCCGATATTGTCCGATTACAAATAACGGATTCTCCTTTACCCCATAATGTTTGGATTAATACCGGCAGTGGTTTTGTTCTTGATTCATCTTGGTCTACCCTTCCATTATTAAGTACCGGAGTGACACCTTTCCAAGTTGCTGATATTAACGGTGACGGCCTCCCTGATATTCTTCTGCCTGGCGTGCCAAACGCGGTCTGGATTAACACTGGTAATGATTTTGTTCTTGATTCTTCTCTGTCATTTCCTGAATCTATTCGAGGTTCGGGTGTCCGAGTTATTGACATAAACGGTGATGGGCTTCCTGATGTTGTCCATTCTCGTCCTTTTGAAGTTGATAATTCTCCATTTAAACGTATTTGGATTAACACAGGCAATGGTTTTGTTCTCAATTCTTCAATATTTTTCCCGGTATACATTTCTGATTATGATCGGGATCAAGGCGTTCGATTTGTTGATATTAATGGCGATGGTCTTACTGATATTGTTCAATCACTCCAGTCCGGTTCAAAAAAAAATACTTGGATCAATTCTCCCAATTCCGTCCCTAACCTTTTAACCCAAGTCAATCACTCCTCCGGCGCTGTTACAAAAATTGAATACGCTCCCTCCACAAAATATGATAACACTGACGAAAATGGAAAACATGGCCTTCCGACTGTAATCCAGGTCGTCAAAAATGTTGAAATCGACAATGGCATGCAAAACGATCAAAAAACCGTTTCAACGCTTACGTACGACTATAAAGGCGGCTTTATGCACTTTGAACCAAAAGGCAATACGGAATTCAGAGGTTTCAGGCAAGTCACCGTCACCAACGGGCGCACTGTCACAGAACATTATTTCCATCAGGATAAAGCCAAAAAAGGCAAGGAACACTTAACAATTACAAAGTCTGCGTCCGATGTACTTTATTCAAAAACGGAAAACAATTTCATTGTCAATTCCGCCGAAGACATTTTTGAGGTTTTGTTAAACAATACCTCAACATTTCTCTATGACGGCAAAACAATCCCCGTCGTTTCTAAAACCAATTATGAATTTGATGCATACGGAAATGTTATCAGTATTTTCAACGAAGGCGATTTGTCAATCACCGGCGATGAAAACACGATTTTGTTTGAATACACTTACAACACAAACAATTGGATTTTAAATAAAGTCAAAAAGGAAACGATAAAGGACGCTAACCTTCAAAAAGCAGCCGAAGCCGAATTCTATTATGACGGCAATTCCGGCTTAAACGCCGCGCCGTCAAAAGGGCTGATGACAAAAATCGTTTCTTGGAACAATGGCGGAGATGATATTGTCAAAGAATTCGATTATGATTCTTTCGGAAACCTCATCTCACGAACAGACGGGAACGGGCATATAACAACAATTTCATACGGAACAAATCCGATTTTTCCGATTTCGTTTACAAACGCTTTGAGTCAGACAACATTGCTGGAACATAATTTGAGCACCGGCAAACTGGAAAAAATAACCGATCCGAATGGCTTTGAAACGATCATGGTATATGACGGCCTCAGAAGGATCACAACGGTAATTAAGCCGGGAGACACACCATTTTTACCGACAATACAATATTATTATTTCATTGATGGGCAAGCCCCCGAATACATCAAAATCTCAACAAAAAAACAGGGCAATCAGTACTATGACATGTGGAATTATTACGATGGTCTGAAAAGAGTTATTAAAACGGAGTCCGACTCTGATATTCTTTCTCAAAAAATAATAACTGAAACGTATTATGACGACTACGGCGGTGTTTCAAAAATCATAGCACCGAGAAAAGGGGATGAGCCGGCGCTGGTGACCGTGAATCAGTACGATATGTTCGGAAGAGTCATTCAAGTGACAAGTCCTGACGGTTCTTTCAAACAAGCGGAATATAACCAATTAAAAATCGTTTCATTTGATGAAAACGGACATAAAATCCAAATTGACAAGGATATTCACGGAAACATTGTGAAAGTGACCGAGTTCAACGGCAATGAAATTTATGAAACGTGCTATGAATACGATGCCTTGAATCAGTTGATAAAAATTATCCCCAACCAATATTATGACCAGTCAAACATCTCATTCCTCGTCGAAAATTCAAATGTTGCAGCCGGAAGTTTGGAAAATACGTTGCTTCTAAACCTAAGTTTGAGTACACTCGGTACCGCTACCCCGATTGATACGGCATATAAAGTTGAAAACACGACTTTTGTTTATGATTCGCTGGGGCAGCAGGTCATGATGGACGACCCTGATTTGGGCGTTTGGACATATGCTTATACACCGAATAATAAAATCGCGTCTCAAACAGATGCCAGAGGCGTGACAATTGAGTATGAATATGATGCTCTTGACCGCCTGATATTGATCCGTTATCCAAACGATGACGATGTTGTTTATGAATACGATAACGGCACAATAGGCACTTTATCCAAAGTCAGTTCGGGTGTTGTGACCAAATCGTATTCGTATGACTCACGATTAAGAATGGTTAAAGAAGTCGTTTCAATTGACGGGATGGAAACTTTCGGCACCTACAGCGGAAATTTAATTGAGGGCGAACCTTTGTATGTCCAATCAAATACAACTCGTGATGAAACTGACCTTCTGAATATTGAAAAGACGGGGTCAAATATGAATCCCGCAAATGCAGGATTCAATCAATCTCTTAGTCAATCGTTTGGTCAATCACTCAGTCAATCTTTTAGTCAATCTTCCGATACTTTTGACCAATCCTCCAATCTTCAATCCGATAATAAAACCGCCGGTTTTTTGGAGGATAAATTTTCGATGATCGGAAGCAACGATTTCATTGTTGATCTTCCGGCAGATGAACTTTCAATTTACAATCAAATGGGTGCGTATGAACTAACGGGAGAAACTTTGGAAGGCGGTTTCTCTTCTTTATCTGAAATGGAAAAGTCTTTGACTGAAATAACAATGCCTAATGTCATTCATTCCTCTTCCGCGCCGAGTTGGAGTAATTCCGGTTCTTTTGTGAATCAGCAGAACATTAAATTTTACCTTGAAGAAGAAGGTTATCGCGTTCAAAGAGTGGATTTAACCAATTTGAGGGTTTCCACTGGAACCGGAGATATCGGTTACATTTATCTCAATAACCATCTAATTTTAAAATTCGTTCACTCGGGAAGCGGCGGGAATCTTTATACTTATGATCAAACCGGAAGACAGCTGGGAAACATTGCAAAAGTCAACGGTAAACCTTCTGCTGATAATATGACTTTTGATGTGTCCTTCATCCTTGTCGGTTCTGATATAGTTATTGAAATTCAAAAGTATAATAGAGGCGTTCCAAACGGTACATTCCGTTATTCATATTTGATGAATGAGGATATTATGACACTTCGAGCCCATTTGGACGGTTACCAATCCAATGTGGATTATATTAGCGGCCAATACACAATTAAATATGAAGCATTGCCGAATATGGAAACAATTACAGAGGGGTCTTTTGAAAATCAGCAGGGAGTTACACTTCGATTCATATAGGGGGAACATCGTGTCCAAAAAGTGGATTTAACAAACCTAAGGGTTTCAATGGGCAGCGGAGACATTGGCTACATTGACTTGAATGGAGATAATATTTTAAGATTTACTCATTCAAACATCGGCGGCAGTCTTTCAATTTATGATGATACCGGAAAACTATTGGGAAACATCTCCGGAGTCAACGGCAAGCCGGCATTGAATAACACAACTTTTGACGTTTCCTTTATTCGTGACGGTTTTGATATGTTTATTGAAATTCAAAAATATGACCGTGGTGTTCCTGCAGGCACTTTTAATTATTCATATTTGACAAATAAAGATATTACGGTGCTTCAGACTTCTTTGGCCGGTTATCAATCCGGTGTGGATTACATCAGCAGTAACTATTCGGTTGAATACAAAGAACTTTCAAATGCAGAACCAATGATTATTGAAGGCTCTTTTAGAAATCTGCAGGATTTTACGTTTCAGTTTGGAGAAAAAGGTTATCGTGTTGAAAGAGTGGATTTAAGAAATTTGAATGTTTCAATGGGTTCGGGAGACATCGGTTATATTCATTTAAATGGTAATAATATACTATTATTCATTAATTCCAACGACAGACTTATTATTTATGATCAAACAGGAAAGCAATTGGGGGGCATCACGAGAGTAAACGGCAAGCCGGTATCATCCGGAAACATAACTTTTGATGTTTCCTTTATTCGTGACGATCTTGAAATGTTAATTGAAATTCAAAAATATGACAAAAACGTTCCCGCGGGTACTTTCAGTTATTCATATTTGATGGGTGAAGACATATCGACACTTCGCGCCCAATTTGTTGGTTACCAATCCAATGTGGACTGTATCAGCAGTGAGTACGCGATTTATTATGAGCCTCTGCCGTTTTCACCCCGCGGCTCGTTTGAAAACGAAGAGCATAAATTCATTTCGCTATATCAAAAGGGATTTGATTTAATGGAATTGCACTTCACAAATTTAAGGGTTGCAACAGGAGTGCATGATGTTGGTTCCGTTTATCTGAGCGGCCGGGAGTTTTTAAGGTTTATTGATTCGCCTGCAGGCGGAACATTGGTCGTTTTTGACGGAGCCGGCAATGAATTGGATTCTATCTATAAAATTAATGGTTGCACTGCTAATGAAAACGTGACATTCGATGTTTCATTTATTCTCTTAGATGATTCAAATATTTCAATCGTTCTTAATATGAAAGAAAATGGAAACTTTGCCGCATCGTATTCGTATGTTTGTGCCTTTGAAAAATCAATTCTTTCCGCGCAGTTGCATCTTCAAGGTTATGAATCTTCATTGAATTACATCAGCGGAGCATACGACACCGTTTATGCTTTATCTCTTGAATCAATAGAAAAATCAGTTACGGGAGCAAGAGATATCACGATCCCATTTGAAAAAGAAAGTTTGGACATCGTAAAAATAGATTTAAAAGACTTGAGAGCTGTGATTCTATGGAATAATATCGGCTACATTTATTTGAATGATCGTGAATTCTTAAAATTTGTAGGCAGTAACAATACTTTGTTTATTTATGGTGAAAACGGTACTGTTCTCGGAACAATGAGGGAAGTGAATGGTCTGGCTTCATCCTTTAATATGACTTTTAACATTTCACTTACTTCAAATGAATCTGATACACTCGTAAAAATCGAAAAATTCAGGGACGGGCAGCCGAATAGTACAAACTGTTATCTCTACGAATCGAATGAACTTGTTACAAGTATGAGAGCTTACATTTCCTCTCCTTCACATATTGATTTTTCGTATGATGTGAAATATGAAGCAAGTATTTATGATTTGCCGCCCTACGAAAAGCCTCGCAATTCTTTTGAAAACGAAGGCGACATCACCATTTATTTGGAAAATAATATTTCTTCAACGGTCAAACACCTGAACCTCAACGGTTTAAGAATACATTCAAACCTCGATGAAAGCGCTTACATTGCCCTCAATGACAACGATATTTTGAGACTTGAAAACACCGCTTCAGGAAAATCTCTCGTTGTCCTTGATTCTACCGGCAATACAATTGGTACCATCGAATCGCTGAACAGCTCTAAACCATATGAAAACACAACTTTCAACGTCTTCTTCAACCGCGACAATCAAACCACATATCAAACAACCATTCACATCGAAACATATGAGGAAGGCGTTGTCACGGGAACTTATCAGTACACTTATGACTTGAATGAGCCGTTTTCAAGTTTGAGAGCTTACGTGGATACCTTTGACTCCGACAAAAGCTTTGTCAGCAGTTCCTTTGATATCTTTTGCATCCCGTCTGTAAATTACACATCCGAAAACGACGGACCGTCTGATTTCATAACCTATTATTCTTATGATTCAATGGACCGCATCATCCAAAAAACACTACCCAACGGCAAAGTCATCAATTACAACTACAATAACCAAACCCTCTTGTCTTCAATTCCCGGCGTTATTGACAACATCGAATATGACTCCATGAACTTAATGACAAGAAAATCGTTTTCAAACGGCAAAGAAACCGAATTGACTTATGACAGCCAAACAAAACGTTTAGAAAACATCTACACACCCGGTCTTCAAAACCTCAACTATGCTTTTGACCCCAAAGGAAATGTCATCGGCATAACCGACAGAATCATCGGCGAAAATCAATATTTCTTCTATGACGATTTAGACCGTCTCTTATTGGCAGGCAGTGAAAACTATTCACAATCGTTTGCATACAATCCGCTTGGAAGCATTTTAGCACATCGCAGCAAAGACATGACGACGAACGAAGAAATCATATTTGGATTCGAGTACGGCAACAACGCGGGTATTCATGCACCGACGCGCGTTGGCGAGATGAATCTCTTTTATGACGCCAACGGCAATCTGATTGAGGACGGCGAGTTTATTTATGTCTACAATGATGCCAACAGGTTAACGGAAGTTTTGAAGAAATCCGATAACAATAAAATCGTTTCCGAATTCGTTTATGACGAAAACGGCAAGCGCGTTAAAAAGACGGAAAACAATGTTATCTCATATTACATCACGCCGGATTATGACATTAAAGACGGCGAAGAAACCGTTTATTTCTTCGCCAACGGCAAACGTGTTGCTAAAGAGTCTTCTGAAGGAATGTTTTGGTATTTGGATGACCACTTGGGTTCAACGAATGTTATGATGGACTCCGATGGAGATTTGGTTGAACGTACTCTGTATTATCCGTTTGGCGGTCACCGCGAAGGCGGTACTGAACAGTATACGTTTACCGGAAAAGAGTTTGATTCAGGAATCGGGCTTTATTATTTCGAGGCCCGGTACTATAATCCGCAGACATTTGTTTTTACGCAGGCGGATTCAATCATTCCGGATTTGTACAACCCGCAATCTTTGAACCGGTATTCCTACTGCTACAATAATCCGTTGAAATATGAGGACCCTGATGGGCATGCACCCATTATAGCAACAGCTTTCGCAGGTGCTGTTATTGGTGGTGCTTTATTTGGAGGAATTGAAGCATATAAGCAAATACAAGCCACAGGAGGAATTAGTTTTGATCGTCAAAACGGACTCCAAATACATGGGCACATTACAGATAGAGATGCTATTTTGAGGGAAGCTGCAAAAGGTGCGGTCGCCGGCGGTCTTGCAGGCGCAGGCGCAGGTGTTGTTGGTGCGGCTTCGACTGCAGTTGTAGGTACTCAGGGAGGAATTATTGTAACATCTACTACGGGTGTTAAGGTAGGAGTATGTGGTGGAATCATTTCAAGAGGATTTAATGCAACATACGATGGGATGGATCTTTCTGATGCGATTGTTGTAGCCTGCCACCCCGAATCAATACTTATTGATATGAGTGTTTCAGCGGTAACAGCAGGTTTAAGTCCCAATGACCCAACTACTGCTGTCATACAACATTGGGTTATTTCTTATGTCATTTCGGATTATATTAATGAGGCATCAGATCAAAAACAAGAAGAAGAGATTTCAAATAAAACAAACTCTCAAAATAATGAAACTTCAAAAAAATGAAGAATCCTAAAGAACTAGAAAAGCTCGAGGTAATAAACAAGTAAATTTTTATGTCAAAAAACGACTTAACATTTTTAAAATTAATTTTTTTCAGAGGTTTAAATTCATGAAGAAATATGCGGATAATATCCCACATGCATGGGTCCTTGTTTTCCTTATTTTATTCTTTTCAAGTTTTTTAATTGAAATTTTTACAGACGGCTATTATTTTTTTGCATTACTTAATTTATTTTTCTTGTTTTTTTCAATCTATTTTGTTCTTAAATATAATAATAAAATCTACTTCAATTCTAAAAGTGTAGATCTCGGCGTGTTGTTTAAAGGGTGGGGGTTTTACTTTTTATTTTTGATGGCACTTGCTTATCTTTTCTCATCAATAGTAATTGTTTTTTTAATGGCCTTGTCTTTTAATTATAATTATACTCATTTTCTTTTCCTCATTCCATTATTCATTGTAATCCTTCCTGGATTTTATTTAGCATCCAAGAATTTTTTGTATTTTAAAAACAAAAAAATGAATTATTTTCCGATTCGCCTTTTTTTCTTGCTGCCGGGTGCTCTCACTTTCAGTATCTCTTTTCTGATATTCGCTTCCATTCCATTTTTAATATTTTCATCTTACCTTGACGAATTTAATTTAATTTCACTCATTATTCTTATCATTCTTTCAATGATTGGAAGTTGGCTTACTATCCTCTATTTTAAAAAATATGCTCTTAAAGATGATTTGCCTCCTGAATATCAAACGGATTTTATGGAACATGAACTGTATGTTTTCATGCCCGTAGGTAAAAAAATTAATGACAGAGCTTCGTATAAACCATACGAACAGGCTATAGGTCCGGTCAGAATGCAAATTCATGACTTGAAAATAAGTGCGAAAAGATTAAACGGCGACATTTTTTTTACAAAATACGGCGCCCTGATTGTCAGTAATAAAGCGCTTGAAATATTTACTGAAAACAATTTAACAGGATATCAAATCAGAAGTATTTTAGACGAAAGAACAAAAGAAGTATCAGACTCTCATTTCCAACTTATTCCGGCATATACAATGCCTCCAATGTCCCAACCAACAAAACTTAAAAGAGGGCTGATTGGAGGGCAACTGATTCCTGATGATAAAATCTATTATAATTCAGTTATTTTAAATCTTGTTTCAGATTTCAATAAAACGCTTGAATATATCGGGACGAACAGCGGGTCGCCTTATTATCATCAAAAACTTTGGATTGTGTCTCATAAAACAATGGAGATTTTTATCAGCCAACTGGGTCAAAATAAAAGAGATTTTATTCCGGTCATGCTTGTTGGTAGTGAAACGAGCGGGAAAGTATTAATGTAATACAATGCTGGATACATCACCCGAAGATTTACCGGGATCTTGCAGCTAAGTTATTAAAATGGGGAAAAAAACGAGAGCAAAAACGATGGAATAAAATAGCAGAATAAATAGGAGAAATGTTAATGGAAAATAATACCTCTGTCATACTTAAAAACAACTTAATCGCCTGCGCCGTTCACATCGGCTTGAGCATTGCCTTCGCCATTTTAATCCTCGGCATTTTGTCGCTTCTTAAAGTGACGATGATGACGTCATTGTTGATATCATTGCCTTGCGGAATAATCGCGTTATACCTGTATTATCTGACCGGAAAAAAACTCATGAAAAACACGAAAACACCTGTGACGGACTACTTTTCCGTGGCAGGGTTTTTCGTTCTGACGGCAGTCTTGGCTCTCCTTTTTGGCGGGTTTGCCATTTTTCCGCTTTGGTCCGTTTTTTGGATTGTATGCGAAAGTTTCCAAATAACATACGCGCCGATCGAAATGACTTTCAATAATTTCGCGATGGCATCGTTGCCGCCTCTTTTAATTTGGTTTGGACTTTTGGCGCAGCGAAGAAAAGCAGAATTAGCTGTCGTTGAATCCGAAGAATCCGCTGAACCGGAAGAATCCGCTGAACCCGAAGAATCCGCTGAATCAGAAGACGATGAGCAGTCTCGGAATGAATAAATACATCTATATATAAATAAAACAGTTAAGGGAGCATTAAAGAAAGAGGAATGATTTCTAAGAATTTTAAGGCGGCATGCGATGTTAAAGACTGTTTGGTTCTTAGTCAAAAACAATTTAATTGCGCTTGCCATCTACGTATTTCTTTCTCTTTTCCTCCTCTTAATGTATCTCTTCCTTTTCCTTGAATATGACAATAATACAGTCATGTGGTTCATATCCACCCCGCTTGTTCTTTTTCTGTATTTTTTGGCGGGAGGGAAATTTTTAAGTAAAACAGACAACCTGCCGGCAAATATTTTATCCGTGTCAGTGCTCGCTATTATATCTCTGTTGTTTTTCATTTTACAATTGCTGCACGGATCAACAGAAGACATATATGGAGAAATATACACCTCAGTTATGACGCTGCTGCCATTTTTGATGATGTTTGCGGGGCTGATGACTAAGAATCAAGTCAATGAGTTTAAGAAAAGGGCAATGATGAAAATAAATGATCATTTTTCAAATTTTAAAAAATCTTTTGATGAGAGAACGACAAGAGTCGAGGAGAGGCTGCCGAAAACTATTCTCATTTTAATTAAGATTCTTCTCACACTCGTTAAAGTTGTGGCGAATAATTTAATTACCCTTATCATCCAAGTGTGCCTGTATTTTGTTTACATCATTCCTCTTTTAGTTATAGCCATGATTATGTTCTCTATTGAAGAAATTATTGACAATGTGCTGAGTTATCTGATTCTGCTGCCTTTCGCGATTATTTACATTATACCTGCCTTTTTCATCTATTTCCTGATTGGGAAGAAAATCTTATTCAACACACATTACACGCTGACAAATATTCTTTCTGTGATAGGGCTTGTATATGTACTTACAGCCATTGGACTCAGTCCTGACAGTTTGGGCTGGGATTACGGCAACTTACCCTTTTATTCACTTCAACTGCTGCTCGGCGAAGTAACAGAAGGGTACATTTATTTTATTCTGACACCGTTGCCGTCTTTAATTATGTTGGCGGGGCTGTTGGCTAAGCAAAAAGGATATGATTTGAAAGAATTGAAAATGATGATCTTTTTCAAGAATCAAGTCAATAAGTTTAAAAAAAGGTCATGAAGAAAACATCGACTGTTTCCATCACGACTAACAAAAAATCACTCCGCTCCCGCTAAAATCATCTTCAGCCCAATCACTGTTTTCTCAATATCCTTTGCCGGAATGGAGAAAAGAAGTTCGCTGTCTGTGATTTTCGTGTAAGCGCGGCTTCCGCTGCATCCGATTGTCATGTTCGGCTGACCTGTTTTGATGACTTGGGCGACGGCGTCGGAACAAACGCTTTGCTTTCCTGAAAATTCGGCGTAAATGCGTCCGCCGTTTCTGTATTCGTATCCTTGGGTCAGGAGCATCGCTTGTTTCGGGGTGACGATGAATATGACGACGTCGGGCTCAAAGGTTGCTTTTTCGAGCGGGGCGTAGAGGACAACGGAGTTGGTATTCGGCTCGGGGAACGGGATTAAGTCAACCGTCTTTTTGGCAGCTTCAACGGTTTCAAAATGGTGAAGGCCGTCACAATAGAACTCGCCGCTTCTGACTTTGTCGGGGAGTTTGGTCAAGCCGAGCGCGGCGGCCCCGCCCTTGCATTGCTGTTCTTCAAGAGATGTGTAGAACATTTCGCCGGAGTGGCGGACATGGTCGGTGATTTGGCAATGCCTCATCTGGCGGGCCAGCTTCGGGTATTTGCCGATAATGTCATTCTCGCTGCCGACAGGAATCAATTTGACGGCGGCGGGAGAGCCGCTGAGCTGAAGAAGTGATTTCAGTTCGTTGCCGAAAGCATTCAGTTGTTCAAGATTCATTTTACCCTCTCTTTTAATTCATTTTATTCTTTATGAAACAGTTTGAAGCAGATCGTTTTTCAGCCAAACGGAAAAACAACCTTAAGATTAACAATGTGAACTATAAAAAAATGATAGTTAATAACTTTTCCTAATAAGCTAGGAAATTTTTTGGAACTGATATGAATAGGATATTAAAATTCAGGTTGAGTTCAGATTCAAATCAGGCTGAGACCAAATTCATTGATAAATGAGTATTAATCTGCCTGCCGTCTGCCAGCCTGCCACCTGCCAGCCTGCCACCTGCCAGCCTACCACCTGCCAGCCTGCCACCTGCCAGCCTGCCAGCCTGCCAACCTGCCACCTGCCTGCCAGCCTGCCACCTTCCTGCCTGCCTGCCTGCCACCTGCCAGTCTACCAGCCTGCCAACCTGCCATCTGCCTGCCTGCCAACCTGCCATCTGCCTGCCTGCCA
>Ga0123353_10000220_pt1 | contig 72262 bp, 66 predicted proteins | sample TergutLab28metaG_3_FD_92763 | JGI IMG/M metagenome (GOLD analysis project Ga0123353, IMG submission 92763) | Labiotermes labralis P3 segment gut microbial communities from Petit-Saut dam, French Guiana - Lab288 P3 | ecosystem: Host-associated > Arthropoda: Insects > Digestive system > Gut ... | reverse complement strand
TGTAAACCGCTTCGCTAACCGTGCCATCTCTATAACCAACTCCTCATTTTTCTTGGTTATATTATATCATTTTTTGATATCTTTTGCAACAATATTCTTGATTCTATTGCGAATTAGTATTATCTTTTGTGTTGGCCATAGTCTTGGCATTCGGTATCCTCTTCGCCTTTCCACCGGTTCCCGTGCAGGCATCGCAGATATCCGGGCTTGCTTCCGGCACCAGTTATTACCTCAGAAATATAAACAGTGGGTTGTATCTGGAGGTGCAGGACGCTTCTACCGCAAGCGGTGCGAATGTGCAGATTTATCCCTTTAATCCCCCATATGCCAACGCACAAAAGTGGCAGTTCATCTACCTCTCGAACGGCTATTATGTGCTTCGCTCCGAGCTAAACCGAAACAACGCACTAAGCGTGGAGAACAATTTTACCAGCGATGGGAGTAATGTTATTGTGAAGAACATCGGTTCTTCAAATGACCCCAACAATGTCCCAAATGCGTCCCAGTGGATGGTAGATTTTAATTATGTCGTAGTTGATAATATTGTTACTTGGGACGGCACATACAGGCTTTCTCCTAAGAGCAGCAACCTTACTAAATTATTGGATCCCAGAGGTGCTGGTCCCGCGAACAGTAGAAATGTAGTACAGTATAAACCTAATGGCGGTGCTACGGCTACTGCCCCGGGACACCATCAAAAATGGGGAGTCGAAAAAGCGGAGGCTTCCTACAAATTAAATGCTTGGCATTTAGTGGGCAAAAATATTGTAACTGGTGAAAAACACTTGGACTGGAGCGGCAGCACAAAATACCAGACCCAATTTAATAATGCCGTATCAGTTTGGAATGCCCATAGAAGCGGGGTCATCCGAAAGCAGTCGGGACTTAATATTACCGATGTAAAGATTTCAGATAACACTACTTCCACAACAACTGATTATGCCGTAACATCCCCAAAAGGATTGCTTACTGCTGGGAAAATAACTTTTTTCACAAAAAGTATGGACAAATTCCCATTAACAGAAATGAAACAATACGTTGCCACACATGAATTGGGGCATGCATTAGGGTTGGATGAATATACCGGTTTTTCCCATCCCGTTTCTGATGTAATGCGGCAAGGCGCATTTAGCCATACATCATTGAGTTACAACGATAGGTATGGCTACGATCAAGCTTATAAAAATTATTAAAAATTGGAGGATGACTTTATGAAACGCAAATTCAAATGGCTGATTCCTCTTGTGTGTCTCTGCCTGGTGTTGGGCGGAATCGGTACCTATTGGATTATACCGCCGAAAAATCCCAAGATAATAAGAATCTTGTCCTCTTCTATTATTGATATGAATAATCCAAAAGAAGTCGTAGGCTTCGCTGACCATGTTTTTGTGGGCTATGTGGAAGAGTTGTTAGGGACAGATCAGCGGCAAATAAATCCAGAGGTGGATCCGACAGAAACGACGCCGGAAACCCTCTATCTTGTGAATGTCTTGCAGAACATCAAAGGAAATTTGACGCAGAAGGAATCCATTCCCATCAGAAAGTATGGCGGGTACGACCCAATCGAAAGAGCAGTATACCTCTTTGAGGATGACGAGCTGCCAGAGGTAGGACAATATTATGTTTTCGTTTCTATTGCTCAAGAAGACGGTTCTCTTCTCGTGTATGGTGTCAATTCAAATGTCAAGTTGGAGACGGGTGTTAATCAGGCACGGCTGAAAGAATCGAAACTTGTGCAGGAGTATGAAGACGCATTTGTCAACCAAATTGATGAGCGCTTTGTAGACCGCTATACTTCCAAATACGCGGTGAGCGCGGACGTGGTTCCAAAGGAACAGCAGTAAAGGGCAACAGTAAATCCGGGGCGGGCCTAGTGCCCGCCCTTCTTCTTTTTTAACTTTTTATTTGAATTTGAAAACAGCTTGCCCGCCTCCACAAACGCCAGCGGCGCGAGCGAAAGCCCCGTCACCGCAGCCCACTGGGGGCCGTCCAGCGCCACGGTGTCGAAGATGGGGGCCAGCATGGGCACCGTGATGACGGAGACCTGCAGCAGCACGCAGATGAGGATGGAGAGGCTCAGCTTTTTGTTGCTGAACAGGCCGATGCGGAAGACGGAGTGGGTGGAGCGCATATTGAGTGCGTGAACCAGCTCACTGAGGCTCAGCACCGCGAAGCACATGGTCCGGCCGATTTCCAGCGTACCGAAATAGCTGCAGCCGAGGAGGAAGGCCAGCAGCGCCAGCCCGCCGACCATCAGGCCCTCCAGGGCGATGTCCAGCCACAGGCCGTTGCTGAAAAAGCCCGCGCCCGGCGGGACGGGCCTGCGCTGCATGATGTCGGACTCGATTTGCTCCGTGCCCAGGGCCATGGCCGGCAGGGAGTCCGTGACGAGGTTGACCCAAAGCAGCTGTATGGGCAGCAGCGGCGTGGGCAGGGCCAGCAGGGAGGCGGCCAGGATGGACAGAATCTCCCCGATGTTGCAGCTCAACAGGAAGTGCACGGCCTTCCTGATGTTGTCGTAGATGCCGCGGCCCTCCGCCACGGCCTTGACGATGGTGGCGAAGTTGTCGTCCGTCAGCACCATGTCGGCGGCGCTCTTGGCCACCTCCGTGCCGCTCTTGCCCATGGCGCAGCCGATGTCCGCCGCCTTGAGCGCGGGGGAGTCGTTCACGCCGTCCCCCGTCATGGCGACTACCTCGCCCTGTGCGCGGTAAGCCTTGACGATGCGGACTTTGTGCTCCGGCGTCACCCGGGCAAAGACGCGGCAGGATGCGATGCGCGCGGTCAGGGCCTCCTGGGAGAGGGCGTCCAGCTCCTGCCCGGTCACGCAGGCGGAGGAGGGCGATTCGTGAATCGCCCCTGCATCCAAAATGCCGAGCTGCCGCGCGATGGCGGAGGCGGTCAGGGCGTGGTCCCCGGTGATCATCACCGGGACGATGCCCGCCTCCTTGCAGGTGCGCACAGCGGCGTAGACCTCCTTGCGCGGCGGGTCCTGCAGGCCCAGCAGTCCGCAGAAGACCAGCCGGTTCTCGGCGGTATCGGAGGACGAGGCCGTCTCCCGGTACGCGACCCCGAGGACGCGCAGGGCTTCGGCGGCCATCTTCTCGTTCTGGGCCAGGATATTCTTGCGCAGGTTCTCCGTCAGCTCCATGGCGCTGCCGCTCAAGAGTACCTGGCCGCACAACCGGAGTAAAACGTCCGGCGCGCCCTTCACCGCCAGAAGATACCCCTGGGGCGACTTGTGCAACGTGGACATCATTTTGCGCTCCGACGCAAAGGGATTCTCGGACAGGCGCGGATGGCTTTTGCGCAGCTCCCGCAAGTCCATGCGGCCGTCCGCCGCGAGCAGGATGGCGCTCTCCGTGGGATCCCCCTGGGCTCTGCGGCTCTTATCACCGAGGCTGGCGTTGCAGCACAGCGCGGCGAGAGTTAAGATACGCCGTTCCTCGGCCGGGGAGGCAGCGGCGCCCTTCGGCGTACGGATCTCCGTCACGCGCATCCGGTTCTGGGTCAGTGTGCCGGTCTTGTCGGAGCAGATGACCGTGGCGGCCCCCAAAGTCTCCACCGCCGGCAGGTGGCGGATGATGGCGTTGTTTTTGGTCATGCGCTGCACGCCCAGGGAGAGCACCACCGTCACGATGGCGGGCAGCCCCTCCGGAATGGCGGCCACCGCCAGGCTGACGGAGAGCAGAAAGGAGTCCAGCAGGTCGGCGCCGCGCAGCAGCCCCAGAAGAAAAATCAACCCGCAGAGGCCCAGCGCCCCGAGGCCCAGCGCCCGCCCGACCTTGGCCAGACGCAGCTGCAGCGGCGTCATCGGGGCCTCCTCCTCGTTGAGCAGATGGGCGATCTGCCCCACCTGGGTCGCCATGCCGGTCCCCGTCACCACCGCTGTGCCGTGACCAGCTACGACTGTCGTAGAGGCGAACAGCATATTGCCGCGCTCCGCCGGGGGCGCGCTTTCCGGCAGCAGCAGCTCCGCGCTCTTGCCCACGGGCGCGGATTCCCCCGTCAGCGCGCTCTCCTGGACCCGCAGGCCGCTGCTCTCCAGCAGGCGGGCGTCCGCGGGAACCAGATCCCCCGCGTTGACAGATAAAACATCGCCCCGCACCACCTTGACGGCGGGGATCCGGCTGCGGCGGCCGTCCCGCACTACCGTAGCCGCCGGCGCGGACATCTTTTTCAAGGCCTCCAGGGAGCGTTCCGCCCGGCGCTCCTGGATCACGCCGATGACGGCGTTCAATATAACAATGCCCAGGATGATGGCCGGGTCGATGAAATCCTTGTTCCTTTCCATCCAGGAGCTGGCGAAGGAAATCCCGGCGGCGATGAGCAGGATGATGACCATGAAATCGGAAAACTGCGCGAGGAACTGCCTGACTAAACCTTTCCCCTTCTTTTGGGCAAGCTTGTTCTCCCCCTCCTGCTCCAGCAGGCGCCTGGCCTGGGCACTGGAGAGCCCGTGTTTGGGGTCCGCTTTCAGCCGCGCGGCGGCGTCACTGCCGCGCATGGCATGCCATTGCAGGGCTTTCCATTTTGTCGCTTGTAAATCCATTCTGTATTTCCGCTCCCGAAGAATTTGTACCTTTCAAAATGTATATTCATGGGCGCGCAAAAACTTGACAGCGCGTTCCCCAGCTATTGCAATTTTTCGAAAATCAGGTACAATTGATTTGTACAAATTGACACCCCTTCCAGGCTGTGATATGATAGACACAATAGGGGACGCCGTCTACAGGTGTCCCGAAAATCGTCTGAAAAAACAGGAGGACATAGGACAATGACAGATTGGATGGACGCGGGCGCGTTTGTGGAGCGCTACGACCCGGAGGTCGGGCAGGCAATCAACCTGGAGCTGGCGCGCCAGCGGCGGAACATTGAGCTGATCGCCTCGGAAAACCTCGTCTCGCCGGCGGTGCTGGCGGCCATGGGCAGCGTGCTGACCAACAAGTACGCGGAAGGGTATCCCGGCAAGCGCTACTACGGCGGCTGCGAGTGCGTGGACATCGCCGAAAGCCTGGCGATCGACCGCGTGAAGGCGCTCTTCGGCGCGGAGCACGCCAATGTGCAGCCCCACTCCGGCGCCCAGGCGAACATGGCGGTCTACGCCGCGTTTCTGGAGCCGGGCGATGTGGTCATGGGCATGAACCTGGCCCACGGCGGCCACCTCTCCCACGGCTCGCCCGTCAATATGAGCGGCAAGCTCTACCGCTTCGTGCCCTACGGCGTCAACGAGGAGGGCTATCTCGACTACGAAGAGATGGCGCGCATCGCCCGGGAGGTCAAGCCCAAAATGATCGTGGCGGGCGCCTCCGCCTACCCGAGGCTCATTGATTTCGAGCGCATCGCCGCCATCGCGCGGGAGGTGGGCGCGTTCTACATGGTCGACATGGCGCACATCGCGGGCCTGGTCGCGGCGGGACTGCACCCCTCCCCCGTCCCCCTCGCGGACGTGGTCACCAGCACCACCCACAAGACCCTGCGCGGCCCCCGCGGCGGCCTGATTCTCTGCAAGGCGGCCCACGCCGCGGCGGTGGACAAGGCCATCTTCCCGGGGAGCCAGGGCGGCCCGCTCATGCACATCATCGCGGCCAAGGCCGTCTGCTTCGGCGAGGCGCTGAAGCCGGAATTTAAGGTGTATTCTCAAAAAGTACTCGATAATTCCAAGGCGCTGGCAGAGGGTTTATTGCGGCGCGGCGTGAATCTGGTCTCCGGCGGCACGGACAACCACCTGATGCTGGTCGATTTACGCAGTCTGGGCGTCACGGGCAAGGAGCTGGAACACCGGCTGGACGAGGTTACCATCACGGTCAACAAAAACGCCATCCCCAACGACCCGGAGACGCCCTTCGTCACCAGCGGCGTCCGGCTGGGCTCTGCGGCGGTGACCTCCCGGGGGTTCACGCCGAAAGATATGGACCAAATCGCGGACTTCGTCACCCTTGCGGCGACGGATTTCGAAAACAGCGGGGACGCCATCCGCGCCGGTGTGGCGGCCATCTGCGCGAAATATCCGCTGTATGAATGATTTGTAAGGGACGGCGTCCTCGACGTCCCTTACCGAAAGGGTAATGCCCATGAGATCCAGCCAGGAAATTATCGCCCGGACCGAGCGGTTCGGCGCGAACAACTACGCCTCCAAGCCGGTGGTCATCGCCCGGGCGGAAGGTGTCTATGCTTACAGCCCGGAGGGCGGGCGCTATTTCGACATGCTCAGCGCCTACTCCGCGCTGAATTTCGGGCACCGGCACCCGGAGCTGGTCGCCGCGGCGAAGGCGCAGCTGGACTTGGTCACGCTGACCTCCCGGGCCTTCCACAACGCCCTGCTCGGCGATTTTTACGAGAGCCTCTGCCGCCTGACCGGCAAAGAATTGGTTCTGCCCATGAACACGGGTGCGGAGGCGGTGGAGACCGCCCTGAAAACCGCGCGCCGCTGGGGGACGCAGGTCAAGGGCGTGGCGGAGGGCAAGCAGGAAATCATCGTCTGCGAGAACAACTTTCACGGCAGGACGGTTACAATTATTTCCATGTCCTCGGACGAGGGCGCGCGCCGGGGTTTTTCGCCCTATACGCCCGGATTCCGCATCGCAGCTTATGGAGACGCGGCGGCGCTGGAGACCGCCATCACGGAAAACACCGTCGCCTTTCTGGTGGAGCCCATCCAGGGGGAGGCGGGGGTCGTCCTGCCGCCGGAGGGTTTTCTCAAGTGCGCGCGGGAGATTTGTACGGAACACAACATCTTACTGCTGGCGGACGAGGTGCAGACCGGCTTTGCGCGCACAGGAAAAATGTTTGCCTGTGAACACGAGGACGTGGAGCCGGACGTCTATATTCTCGGCAAGGCCCTGGGCGGCGGGATTCTGCCCGTCTCCGCCGTGGCCGCGAACCGGGAGGTGCTCGGCGTGTTTGAGCCGGGCAGCCACGGCTCCACCTTCGGCGGAAACCCGCTGGCCTGCGCCGTCGCCTGCAAGGCCATGGAACTGCTGGAGCGGGATCGCTACCCCGCAATGGCGGAGCAGAAGGGCCGCTACTTTATGGAAAAGCTGCGCGGAATCCCCAACGACGAGATTGTGGACCTCCGCGGCAAGGGTTTATTAATTGGCTTGGAGTTTTGTGTTCCGGCGGCGCCCTATGTGGACCGCCTGCTCGCCAACGGCGTCCTCGCCAAGGAGACCCACGATTATACCATTCGTTTCGCCCCGCCGCTTACCATCACTATGGACGAGCTGGACGCGGCGCTGGAACGTATTTATTCTGCTTTGGCGAAAGAATAATTGGTAGGGGACGCAGTCTTCTGCGTCCCGTTGTCAGGGGAAAATACACGTAATCCCGGGACGCAGAGGACTGCGTCCCCTACAGAATCGATAAAATATTACATCGTCTAACATCCAACATCTAACGTCTAATATCTGGAAAGGGGCCATACCCATGAAACGTACCATCGCCGGGCTGCTGGCCCTGGCCCTGCTGCTGGGCCTGGCCGCCTGTTCCCGGGACAACGGGGAGGACAAGACCCTCGCCTTTCCCATTGCCGAAAATCCCGGCAGCCTGGACCCGCAGATCGTCTCCCGGACCGCCGAACGGATTGTGATCAACAACTGCTTTGAGGGCTTGGTCCGCATGGGGGAGGACGGCAGGATTCTACCGGGCGCCGCGGAGAGCTGGACGGTCTCACCCGATGGGCTGAGCTACAGCTTCCGTCTGCGGCGCGACGCCCAGTGGATGCTCTTCGACGGCAACGCGAGGACCTTGGGCGATGCCCTGCAGCTGACGGAAAAAGGCGCGGAGCGCGTGTCCGCCCTGCGCGCGAAAGTGGATTTTCGCGTGACGGCGCAGGACTTCGTGTTCGCCCTGCGCCGGGCGGTGGACCCCGCCATCCACGCGCCGGACGCGGAATTTCTGTTCGCGCTGCAAAACGCGGAACAAATCTATAAGGGCAAGGCGAAGCCGGAGACTCTGGGGGTCGCCGCGCCGGACGATTTTACGCTCACGGTCACGCTGAGACAGGCCAGCGGCGATTTTCTGCGTGTGCTGACCACCGCCGTCGCCATGCCCTGCCATGAAATTTTTTACGAGGCCACCCAGGGGCGCTACGGCCTGGACGCCGCTAATCTGCTCTGCAACGGCCCGTTTTACCTCAGCCGCTGGAACGAGGGGCGTTCGCTTCGCCTCTCGCGCAGTACCGATTACCGGGGCAGCAGCCCGGTGCTGCCCGCCGCCGTGACGCTGACCGTGGACGCCGAGAGCGGCCAATACGCGGAAAAGCTCCGGAACGGCAGCTACGCGGCCGTGGCCCTGCCGGAGAGCGCGGAGCGGAACTGGGGCGCGGACTTCCAGCTGCAGCGCAGGCCAAACTGCGTGCTCTCGCTGTTGTTCCACTGCGGCACTTTCGGCAACGCGGGCCTGCGCGCCGCCTTGGCGGGCACCGTGGACCGCGCCGCGCTGGCGGAAGCCGGGCAGGAGATTCCGGCCCAGGGGCTGATTCCCGGCAGCTGCGCGGCGGGGCAGGGCTCCTACCGCGGCCAGGCCGGCCCGGCGGAGTTCATCCCCTACGAGGAGCCGAAGGCGCGGCAGCGGTTCCAAGAGGGGCTGGAGGCCTTGGGCCGGCAGGAGCTCAGCTTTACGCTGCTCTGCACGGCGGAGTATGAAACCCAAATGCGCAAGCTGCTGCAGCAGTGGCAGCAAGTGTTCGGCGTGAACTGCAAGGGCTCCGTTCAGGTGCTGCCCGCCCAGGAGCTGGAGGAGCGGCTGCGCGCCAAAAATTTTGACATCGCCTTTGTGCCCCTGTACGCGAAGGCGGACACCGCCCTGGGGTATCTGGAAAGTTTTTCTTCCGGCCACGCGGACAACCCCTGCGGGTATCGCTCCAGCACGTTTGACAAGCTCCTCGAAACAATCGCGGCGGCGCCCTCCGACGCGGAGGCCCTCCGGGGCTGCAAGCAGGCGGAGGCCCATCTGCTGCAAAACGGCGTCGCGCTGCCCCTGTTCGCGCGGGAGAGCATCTATGTGCTGGGGAAGGGCGTGTCCGGCATCTATTTTCACCCGGACGGGGAGAATGTTTGCTTTATTGGCGGGAGACAAATAGGTTGAATGTAGGGCGCGACGCCCATAAATTTAATAGAAGGAGGAATTCCATGGCACTGCTGCACTGTACCCTAAAGTCAAAAGCCCTGAACATGAACACGGACATCCACGTCGTGCTGCCGGAGACCGACTACAGCAAGGGGGAGGCGCCCGTCCGCCACCCGGTGCTGTACCTGCTGCACGGCGCCTCCGACAACTATTCCAACTGGCTGCGCAACACCCGAATCGAGGAGTTCGCATCCGAAGCCGGTCTCGCGGTGGTGATGCCCTCGGCGGACCTGAGCTTCTACCTGGACATGGCCCTCGGGCACTACTACTACACCTACATCACGGTGGAGCTGCCCCGCTTTGTGGAAACGATGTTTCCGGTCTCCCGCAAGCGGGAGGACACCTTCGTGGCGGGGCTCTCCATGGGCGGCTACGGCGCACTGCGCATCGGCCTGGCGAACCCGGAGCGTTTCGCCGCCGTGGGCAGCTTTTCCGCCGCCGCGGATTTAGGCGCCCTGAAAGACCTGAGCGCTCTGCTGGAAATGCTGAAGGAACAGGAGAGGTCCCTCTATCCGCCGGAGGAATACATCCCCTCCGCGCCAATGGCCAACCTGTTTCCCACCGTCCTGGGCGACGCGGCCTTTGAGGGGACGGACAAGGACCCCCGCTGGCTCGCGCGGGACATCCTGGAACACGGGAAACCCGTACCCCTGCTCTACATCACCTGCGGCACGCAGGACCCGCTCTACGGCATGAACGAGGAATACCGGGAGGAACTGGATAACATGGGCTTCCCCTACGGCTTTGACGAGTGGGAGGACGGCCACACCTGGCCCTTCTGGAACGAGAGCGTCCGCCGTTTCATTGAACGCCTGAACTTGAACAAGAGGGGGAACAGCTGATGGCACTCGTACACTGCATGTATTATTCCGAAATCCTGCGGCGGGACAGCGCCTTCTACGCCCTCCTGCCCGAGCGTATGGACATGCGCCCGGACACGGAGCCGCGTCCCGGCAACCGCTACCAGGTCTTGTATCTCTTGCACGGCCTGAGGAGCGACGCCAGCTCCTGGTTCCGCAAAACGGCGATGCCGGAGCTCTACACCCAGGAGTATCAGCTCATCGTCATTCTGCCGGACGCGGCCTGCAACTTCTACGCGGATATGGCCTATGGGGACGCCTATTTCAGCCTTGTCGCGGAGGAAATCCCCCGGGTGGCCGGGGCCTGGTTCCCCATATCAAAAAAGCGGGAAGATACTTTTGTGGCCGGGCTTTCCATGGGCGGTTATGGCGCGCTGAAGCTGGCCCTGCGTCGGCCGGAGCGCTACGCCGCCGCACTGAGCCTCTCCGGCGCCTTGGACATCCAGAGCGCGGTGGATTTCGCTCTGGGGGAGAAGAATTTCCCCCTGCGGCCGGAACTGGTCTACAAGGACCCCGCCCACCTGCGGGGCTCGGACGAGGACCTGTTCGCGCTGGTCAAACAGGCGGATAAGGCGGCCCTGCCCGCGCTGAAACTCTACTGCGGGGAGCAGGACGGCTTTTTGCAGACAAACCAAGCGTTTGCGGCCCTCTGCGCCGCGGAGGGAATCCGCGTGCCCCTTACCGTCTCGCCCGGCGGCCACGACTGGGGCTACTGGGACATGGTGCTGCAGCAGATGCTCAAGGACTTGCCCCTGAAGGGAAACCCGAACGCTGGATAAGATTTACCCTCAGGTGGTTGCCGCGCTGCAGGAGCACGAGGGGCTGGCAAGTGGAGAGTTGAACATGATTGTAGGGGCGGACGACCCTGTCCGCCCAATCCCAACCGAACAACGATCCAAACATTCGCATATGAAAACCGCCCGAACCGCGATTGCCGGTCGGGTGGTTTTGGGGTATTCCCGTTCGGGGAGGGGTGCCCGAAGGGCGGGGCAGCCAATGCAAAGAAAAAGGGCGGACAGAGTCGTCCGCCCCTACAATTAACCCTCGGCTACCCTGCGCCGGCGCAGCTCCTCCCGCATGTTCTCCTCCTCCCGCTTGCCCAGGGGATACAAAAACGCCAGGGCCAGGAACATCAGAAAAAACGCGATGGCCGGGACCAGCGTGGCCACGGTGTACATCCGGCTCACCACGGCGGTCCCCTGCCCGATTTGCGTGCTGCCCACATCGTAGCCGATTCGCTTCAGGATAAGCGAGGACCCGCTGCCGGCCATGGTCTGCCCCAGCTTGCGGGTGAAGGAGAAAAAGGCGTAGCAGGTGCCCTCCTCCCGCCGGTGGGAGAGCAACTCCTGGTAGTCGATGACGTCCGTTGCCAGCGCCCAGACCTCCAGCGTCAGGAAGGTGACGCCGATGCCGCTCAGGAAGCAGAAAATCATAAACAAATAGGGATTCTCCGTCCGCAGCAGAAGCGCCAGGACGTTCGCGGCCACGGAGAGCAGCAGGCCGTAGGCGCACATCTTCTTTTTCCCCAGGCGGGCGACCAGCTTGTTGATGACGGGCAATAGCAGCACGGTCGGCGCGTTGGCGGCAATGGTGACCAGGCTGTAGAGTTCCGGCTTCGCGAAATAATCTTTATAGAGATAGTTGTAGACTGTCTGGGTGTAAAACGTGGCCCCGATCATCAGCATGGAGGCGAAACAGAGCACCAAAAACGGACGGTTGTGCAGTAACGTACCGACAGTTTTTATCAGATTCGGCCGCGCCTCCTTTTCCACCGGAGGCGGGGCGATTCGTTCTTTGGTCATGTGGAAGCTCGTCAGCAGGATGCCGACGGTGCAGGAGGCCAGCACCAGCATGGCGACAAACAGCTTGTTCCCGTCCAAATACTTCGCGCCCGCCGCCGAGGTGGAGTAGATGAACATGGGCATGATGATCTGGGAGGGCAGGCCGCCCGCGCCGGAGCCCACGGAGCGGTACATCGAGAGCTGGGCGCGCTCCATGCCGTCGTCCGTAATCACCGAGGCCATGGAGCCGTAGGGGATGTTTGCTATCGTGTAGCAGCCCTCATATAAAATATGCGTGAAGAAGGCGTAAAACAGGTATTGGGTTTCGCTCAGGCCCGGGAAGCGGGTGAACAGCAGCACGCCGCTGATGGCCAGCGGGACGGCGATGCCCCGCAGGTAAGGCCGGAATTTGCCGTTCTTGCTGGGCTTGCGCCTGTCGATAATCACGCCGCAGATCGGGTCGTTGATGCCGTCCCAAATGCGCACGATCAGCAGGAGCACCGCGATGCTGCCCAGGTTGATGTGCAGGACGTCCGAGTAGAACATCTGCAGGAAGGAGCCGACCATGCTGAAGATCAGTACGCCGCCGGTGTCGCCCAAGGCGTAGCCGAATTTGTCCTTCAGGGTGATGCCGCTGGTTTTGGGTAACGATGCCGCTGTTTCCATCAAATTCCTCCTATGTTTAATTGCATATACAAGCCGCTTGCGAAATGTGCTATAAGGGACGTCGAAGACGCCGTCCCCTACAAAATCTAAACGTCTTTGCCCATTTTACGCAGCTCTTCGCGCAGGTTGTCATCCATTCGCGTGGTTTTGTCGAGGTGGGCATGACACAACTGTTCAGCGGTGAGGTTTTTGGCCCTACAAAGGTTTGCGCCTTCGAGGTTGGCATTACTAAAGGTCGTGCCTTTAAGTCGGGTATTTAAAAGGATCGCTCCTTCAAGATTGGATCCGTTAAGTTCTGCGCCGTTAAGATTTGCTCTGCCAAGGAATGCGCGTTCGAGATGAGCCACCATAAGTTTTACACCTGTGAGGTGAGCTCCCACAAGGTGTGCATCTGTGAGGTAGGCTCCTACAAGGAATGCGTCTTCGAGATGGGCTCCCGCAAAGACTGCGTTTTCAAGATGGGCTCCAGAAAGGCGTGCGCCTTCGAGATGGGCCTCAAAAAGACGTGCGTTTTCGAGATTGGCTGTTAAAAGATTTGCACCTTCGAAATGGGCTCCACAAAGATTTGCACCTTTTAAGTTTGCGTCTGGGAAAGTAGCGTCTTTTAGCCAGATTCTTTCAAGTTGTGCGTCTTCAAGCAGTAGATCATGGATGGTTCCGCTAACTAACTTTATTTCAGAAAGTTCTTTATATTTTTCGTGCAAAAAAGCTAGCGCATAAGACGCTTCGAACACATCCGAACGCGGCCTGGGCTGTTCATCGGGCTTTTCTCCATTTGCTATTTTTTGTTTCTGCTCGTCCGATAACTCTACAATTTTTTCCCGAACAAAACTTGCCAGTATGTTTACTACGCTTTCCTGGTCTTTCTCAGAATCTATCGCTAACCGCTTTAGCTCATAAATCGCGCCCTTGCGGATTGTTATACTATCATCGCCCAAGTGCTCAATCGCTTTGGTTAATCGCTCGCCGTAGCGCACATCGCGGTCAAGCTTTGCCTGCGCTTCAATAACGCGTTGCTGTGCTTCGGCAATGCGTTGCTTGTTCTCGCGGTCAATACGGTCAGATTCCGCTTGTTCCTCAGTAACGCGTTGTTTACGGTATTGCACCACAGCGGCACCGCCGATTGTTAATGCGCTGAGAATCGTTGCGGTGGTGCGGAATTTGTCATACATCGATTCAGTTTTTGGTGCAAAGCGGTTCACCAACAAAAAGGCTCCCGCCCCGGCAATAATCGCTAAAACAACGAAGAAAACGATTTGCCGGGGTAGATTTTTTGGATTGATTGGTTTGCCGGGCTTGTCTTTCTCTTTCTTATCGGACAACTGATTCAACCCCTATTTCGGGATTTTTACCCCTTCAGCACCCTCGTCTCATAAAAGCAGTCGCTGGCGGCATAAAACTCCTCCACGCTGCCGTCGTTGAGAATCGTGTAGTCCGCCATCTTCTCCGATTCGCTGGTCTGGAAGAGTTTCTCCTCCCCCGCGTCGTACTCCATCAGCTTCTCCACGGAGCCGCCGTCCCGGTCCGAGCCGCGGGCGAGCATGCGCGCGTAACGGACCTGGTCGTCCGAAATCACGACGTCCACCAGGATGAAGTCCTGCCCGAAGGCCTCCTTCAGGAACATCACGTCCGAGAGCGGGCGGATGCCGGAGACCAGATAGTGCGGCTCGCCGGACTCTTTAATTTTTTTCACGATCTGCTCCGGGAAGAAGGTCTGCCCGTGGGCGCCCATATACTTTTGCGAGGTCTTGTGCAGATTCTCCCGGGTCAGCTCCAGGCCGTCCTTGGCGGCCAGCTCCCGCACCACGTCGCCGATAGAGATCATCGGCAATCCGTATTTTTTCGCGAGATATTCCAGAAAGAAGTCCTTGCCCGTCCCATTTTTGCCTACCGCTGCGATTACCATAATTAAAAAACCTCCTATTGTGAATTCTGTACTATAGTAAAGGAGAAACGCGTTTTTGTCAATGGCCCGAGCCATTCACGGAAGGGGTCTCAGCACTACCTTTGCCGACGATTATCAAAGCGATTGTTGACCGGGATTCTGACCGCGCTGATTGGCGCCCTGCCGGAGAGTATTGGATGACTTCCCGCAGACACAGCAAGGTAATTTTCAAAATGTCTGTTTTTGGACTAAAAGCATAAAAATTAAACATTTTGCTCAAAAGTTATTGACAACGGCGTTTACCGATGCTATACTAGAGATGTTTCGATTTTCATCAGATTGGACGTGGTAAAATGATTCTTGATAACTTGTCAAATGAGGATAAGGATGCCCTTATAAAAAAACTGGTTGATAACCTCCCGACATTAAGAGCAAAAATGAATGTTTCGCAATCAGAGCTGTCGGAAACAATTGGAATTGGAAGGCAAACGCTGGTAGCAATTGAGAACAAAAAAAGCAAAATGCGATGGGACACTTTTTTAGCCTTGGTTTTAGTTTTTTCAAAAGATAAGGATGCTTCAGAATTAATAAAATTACTGGGACTCCATTTACAAGATATCGAAATCAAAATTAGAGACGATATCATCGTCAGAAAAGGAGGGTTAAGTATGGGGCTTGATAATATTTGGACCGATAACAATTACAAGGGCGACACTACCTTACGTGGTATCGTTCCCGTTCCTATCGGTCTAAGAGGTTCACCGTGTCCTAAATGCAAAAGCGAAAATATTCGCGGAGCAATCATCATGCCAACGGCTGATGAGCAAGCCCCCAATATGATCTGTCTTGATTGCGGATATTGGTGGGACTAAAAATAAATCTTAAAGGAGACTAATGATTATGAAACTTGTTTTAATTCGGCATGGTGAAAGCGAATGGAATAAGGCCAATCGCTTTACCGGATGGACAGACGTTGCCCTGTCTGAACTTGGAATATCGGAGGCAATTGAAGCTGGCAAGGCGCTGAAATCGGAAGGTTATGATTTCGACCTTTGTTATACTTCTTACTTAAAAAGGTCAATACGCACATTGAATTCCGTTTTAGAACAATTAGACAGAGAATGGCTTCCGGTTATTAAAACTTGGAAACTCAATGAGCGGCATTATGGGGCTTTACAGGGACTGGATAAATCGGAGACGGCAGCAAAATATGGAGAGGAACAGGTGAAGATCTGGAGGCGTTCTTTTGATGTTCAGCCTCCTTCCTTAACTGTTGATGATGAGCGTAACCCAAAAAACAATGTCCAATACACCGATGTCAATCCATCCGAGCTCCCTTTGACCGAAAGCCTTAAGGATACCATCGCTCGTGTTGTCCCTTATTTCGAGGCTGAAATTAAACCTCAACTCCTTGCTGGCAAAAGAATTCTCATCGCAGCACATGGTAATTCAATTCGAGCTTTGGTGAAGCACTTCGATGACACTTCAAAGGCTGAAATCATGGAGCTCAACATCCCCACCGGAGTCCCTCTCATTTATGAGTTCGATGAAAAATTAAAAGATGATAAATTAGTGGTAACAAAAAAATACTATATTGGTGATCAAGAATCTATTGATGCAAAAATAAACAAGGTTGTAAAACAAGGACACCTTTCATACTGAAGAGAATTTCTACAGCCCTTCACACTTTTTGTGGGGGGCTGTAATGCATTTGTTTTTCAATCACAACAAATCCCCATCTTCTTTTCCTCATTATGCTACCATCAAGTTTTTGCTCTATACCGTATAAAATCCTATGCAACAAAAATTTACGCCAACAATGGCGAGGTCATCGTCACTGGTGGCGTAAGCTTGAATGGTGCGGCCAACAGGAATCGAACCTGCACCCTTTCGGACTGGTTCCTAAAACCAGCGCGTCTGCCAGTTCCGCCATGGCCGCGTATGTTATTGCCCCTTCAACTCCACAATCACCACCTCGGGGCGGTTAAAAATCCTCGGTAAGCGGGTGCTTTCCTTGGCGAGCCCGCGGCTCACAATCATCGTGATTCCGCCGCGCGCATACTGCCCGCCGGCATACTTGGGAACCCATCCCTGCTCGGGCGCATACAGCCCGTTCAGGATTCCGGGAATGCGCCATTGCCCGCCGTGGGCGTGCCCGGACAGGACAAGATCAAAAGCGTATTTTTCATATTCCGCAAAGAGCTCGGGCCTGTGGGACAACAACACCGTAAAATCATCCGGGAGCGCCGCTCCTCCCACCGCCTGCAGCTGTTCCCGGAACGGCCGCGCGGGGGTGGTATAGCGGTCCACATCGGGGTCGTCCACTCCGCAAATCGCAAATTTCTGCCCGTTTACGGCTACCGTGTCCCATTCGCCCTGCAGCGCCTTCACGCCGTATTGACGCAGAAGGCGGAGCATCTCTTCGGATGCATAGCTCCAGTATTCGTGATTGCCCGTGACATAATAGGCCGGATATTTCCCCCGCAGGGCTTCCAACAGGGCGATTGTGTTTTCGTTGGGCATATTGTCGTCAAAGATGTCGCCCGTATAGAGCACGATGTCGGGGTTCTGGCGGACAATGGCGTCAGCCAGGTTCTTTTGCCCGTCGCCGTAGAGGCAGGAGTGCAAATCGGAGACCACGGCAAGGCGGACCGGGGATTGGATCTTTTCGCTTTGCAGTTCGTAGGTCACGGTTTTCAGGCGGGTGTCCAGAGCGGCGGCAAACAACAAAATAAAAATCAATACGATTACAATTGACCGAATAATACGCTTTTTCTTCATCTTATTTTCCCGCCTTTATTAGGTCCGCGAGGCAACGTCAGCAAAGCAAGTGGTGTCATTGACATAAAAATCTGTTCCAATATTTTTTGAAATAAACTTAATTATTTCAAGTACCTTTGAATGGAATTCCGCATCGGTGTGTGCGGTAGCTTCATTCCTTTCTTTCTCGGCAGAGGTTAGCATACCACATCCCCGGAAAATTTTCAACCGCAGAAAATTTTGTATTTCACTGGACAGGCAAATCAGAATACCGTATACTGGAAGCATCCAAATTATCACAGGGAGGATATCACAATGACAACAATCAAAACACGCTGGTACGCGCAGGCAAAGAGCGGCCTGACGCTGATGGAATACCCGCGCCCGCAGCTGGAGCGCGCGGACTGGCTCTGCCTGAACGGAAAGTACGAGTACGCGGTCACGTCCATCAGTTCGGACTTTCCGCGCAGCTACGAGGGGGAAATTCTGGTGCCCTTCGCGGTGGAGACGGCCCTCTCCGGCGTGGAGCGGCCCCTGAACCCGGAGGACAGGCTCTGGTACCGCCGCAGCTTTACGGTGCCGGAGAGCTGGCGGAGCAAGCAGGTGCTGCTGCACTTCGGCGCGGTGGACTGGAAGTGCGAGGTCTATGTGAACCGCAAGCTGGTCGCGGACCATGTGGGGGGCTACTGCCCGTTTTCCTGCAACATCAGCCGGGCGCTGAAAGAGGGGGAGAACGAGCTGGTTCTGCGGGTCTACGACCCCACGGACCGGGGCTGGCAGCAGCGCGGCAAGCAGGTGCTGGAGCCCGGCGGCATCTGGTACACGGCGACCTCCGGCATCTGGCAGACGGTCTGGCTGGAGCCGGTCGATGCCTGCCATCTCACGTCCCTGCGGTTGTTGCCGGACCTGGAACGCTCCGTCTTGAAAGTAGAGACGAAATTTTCAATAGACACGAACCTGCGGATCATGGCGACCGTCTGTTCCCGCGGCAGGGAGATCATGCGGGGCAGCATCGGCTGCGGAGAGGCCGAAATCCCCATCCCGGATGCCATCTACTGGCGCCCGGAAAATCCGCATCTGTATGACCTGCAGCTGGATGTCACGCGGGACGGTCATCTCTGCGACAGCGTCCAGAGCTATTTCGGCATGCGCAGCTTCGGCATCGGCAAGGACGAGACGGGCCTGCCGCGCCTGCTGCTCAACGGGCAGCCCTACTTCCAGCGGGGCCTGCTGGATCAGGGCTACTGGCCGGAAAGCGGCATGACCCCGCCCAGCGATGAGGCCATGATCTACGACATCCAGACCATCAAGGACCTGGGCTTCAATATGCTCCGCAAACACATCAAACTGGAGCCGCTGCGCTGGTACTACCACTGCGACCGCATCGGCGTCATCGTCTGGCAGGACATGATGAGCGGCGGCGCGCCCATCGGTCTTGTGCGGGGCGCCGCGCTGCCGAACCTGAACGTGAGCCTGAAGGACGACGACTACAAATCCTTCAGCCGCGCAAAGCCGGAGTGGCGCGCGGATTTTAAACGCGAGCTCTTTGAACTGCTGGAAACGCTGTATAACTGCGTCTGCATCGGCTGCTGGGTGCCCTTCAACGAGGGCTGGGGGCAGTTTGACGCGGCGGAGATCGCCAAAGCCGTCAAGACCTTCGACCCCAGCCGTGTGGTGGACCACGCCAGCGGCTGGCACGACCAGGGCGGCATTGACCTCAAGAGCGTCCACAAATACGTGGCGCCCGTGCGCCTGCCGAAGCCGGACGGCCGCCCCTTCGCGCTGACGGAGTTCGGCGGCTACAGCCAGGTGCCGGAGGGCCACGCCTGGAACCAGCGCAAGAGCTTCGGCTACCGGATGTTCAAAGACAAGGCGGAGCTGACGGCGAACTACAAGAGGCTGCTGGAGAAGCAGATCATCCCGCTGATTCCGAAGGGCCTGTGCGCGACGATCTATACCCAGCTGAGCGACGTGGAGGTGGAGGTCAACGGCCTGCTCAGCTATGACCGGGAGCTCACAAAGCTGCAGGAGAGCACGGTGAAGAAGCTGAACGACCGGATGGTGCTGTAGGGGGTCGCCGCATTCCTCGCATAAATCCAACTCCTCCGACAAAATGACATCCTTCTATGTGAGATGGGTGTCATTTATTTTGCTCCAACAGTCCAGGCAAAATTCGGCCATTTTTATCAACTCTCTTTCCGTATGACATCTTGTAAGTGTCATATACGGAATAAAAATAACATACAATTGCCAAAATGACAACAACAAAATGTCAAAAAGGAGATTGTATGTTTAAAAATAAGCGGAACAACAGAAATAACATCTGCGGGGAAAGCATCGCACGTTTGCGGAAAGACGGGCAGCTCCCTATATCCCAGAGGGCTTTGGCCGACCAGTTGCAGATCATTGGCCTGGATTTGGACAAAAACGCCATCCAGCGGATTGAGAGCGGCCAGCGCTTTGTGACAGACATCGAATTGCTGGCCTTCGCGCAGGTGTTTCATACGACTGCTGACGCGTTGCTGGGCCGGTGACCCCGGCTACTGAAACACCTCCCAATTCTCCCGTATATACGCCGCGATTTGCGGCAAAGCCGCTTGCGGCACCGCAAGGGCGGCAAATTCCTCATCCCAGCGGGCCACTTCCTCCGGAAGCAGGGACGCGGTTTCGTTCTCCTCGTTGTAGGCCGCGTAGGTTTGCTCAACCAGGGAGACGGCCTCCGCGCCGAAAAACAACCGCGCCGCCCGGAGCGCGGCCGGGGTCAGCGGCTTGCCGTTCCGCCGGAAGAAGACCGAAAGGCCGTCGGTGGCGTCCTCAAAGAAAAAGTACAGGGCATAGATGAGCTGCTGCGGTTCGGGCAATTCCAGAAAGGCCGCGCTCATGTCGGCCTTGTCCTCCAGGGCGGCCTGCAGGCTCAGGGCCGCGCCGTCCAGCAGGCGTTTGGGCTCGGCCTGTTCGGCGCTCCGCGCGTCCAGGGCACGGAATTCCGCCCGGACCATATTCTCATATTTGGATTCCGCCAGAAATTTTTCCCGGTCCGCCCGGTTCCGCGCGGAGATCTTCATCGCTTTGGACAGCGCGAACAGTGTCAGCGCGCAGAGGGCAAGCAAAACGACCGCCCAGTACCAGTGCTCTCTGTAGTATTCCAGCATGTGCATTACGCCTCCATCATAGATTTATAAATTTCCGCCCGTTTCCGGCCGGATTCCCTGGCCGCCTGCTTGGCCGCCTGGGCGGGCGGCATACCCTCCGCGATGTAACGCTCCGCGAGCGCCAAGGCCTCCGCGAGCGGCAAACTCTCCGCCGGCTGTTCCGCCGCGCCGGCCACGATCAGGACGATCTCCCCCCTGAGCGGCTTCTCCGCGCAGCGTGCCGCGGCGGCGGGCAGGGTCGTGCGGATGACCTCCTCGTGGATCTTGGTCAGCTCCCGGACAATGGCGATTTCCCGCTCGCCGAAGGCCTCCGCCAAGTCCCGTAGGGTGGCGGGCAGCTTGTGGGGCGCCTCGTAGAAAATCATAGTGCGCGGCTCCCGGACCAGCTGCGCGATGTGGGTCCGGCGGGCGGACTTGCCCGTGCTGAGGAAGCCCTCGAAGCAGAAGCGACCTGCGGGCATACCGGAGACGGCCAGCGCCGCGGCGAAGGCGGAGGGCCCGGGGACGGCCTCCACCGGCAGACCGGCCTCGCGGCAGGCCGCAATCAACACCTCGCCGGGGTCGGAGATGGCGGGCATACCGGCGTCCGTCACCAGCGCGCAGCATTCGCCCTGTTGCAGCCGCGTTAGAATCCGCGCCCCGCTCTCCCGCAGGTTGTGGGCGTGGTAGCTGACTAGGGGCGTCTTGATGCCGAAATGGTGCAGCAGCTTTGCCGTGACGCGGGTGTCCTCCGCCGCGATGAAGTCGCAGTCCTCCAGGATCACCTTCCCACGGGGGGAGAGGTCGCCCAGGTTGCCTATCGGCGTGCCGACGACGTAGAGTTTTCCTGCCGATTCGTTGGGATTCATAGATGTAATCGTTCCTTAAATCCATATTTCGTAGGGGCGGCTTTCAGCCGTCCGTTGGGATTATTGTATTTTTGCGGACGGCTACAAGCCGCCCCTACTTTACGAATTCGTTCAACGTATCTCCCGCAAGCCGATATACCGTCCAATCGTCCATGGCTTCCGCCCCGAGGGACAAATAGAAGTCGATACTGGGCCGGTTCCAGTCCAAACACGCCCATTCCAGCCTGCCGCAGCCTCGTTCCACGGCTATTTTAGCCAGTTGCCGCAACATTGTTTTCCCGAACCCGGAACCTCTGCACTCCGGCTTCACATATAAATCTTCTAAATAAATGCCCGCTTTTCCCAAAAACGTCGAAAAATTATGAAAAAACAGCGCGTAGGCCACCGGCTGCCCCCCGTGTTCGCCGATGAGGACCTCCGCTTTTTTCTTCACAAACAGCCATTCGCGGAGCAATGCTTCCGTCGCGACGACTTGGTCCAGCAGATTTTCATATTCTGCCAGCTCTTTGATCAATTGCAGAATCGCTTTTTCGTCGCCCGCTGTGGCGCAGCGGATGGAAAAACCGTCAATGTCTGTTTGCATTGTCTGCATTTTGGCCTCCTTTTTCCCGTTTTGAGCTGGCGCTAATTAAGAGCAGCTTTTTCTGAAACGCGCCTCGTTCCGCCCGCTTTCGGAGCCGGATCGCTTCCACTTCCGCCATAGTGAGTCCCCACACCTCGGCCATGGCGTGCAGCACTTCCAAGATGTCCGCCATCTCTTCTATTTTAGAGTCCACATCCTTGGCGGCGAGCAGTTCGCCGCATTCCTCCAGCAATTTCTCGTCCAGCATGGCCGCGAAGCGAAGGTCGTCCAAAATTTCCACGTCCGGCACGGCGCCGTTGCGTTCTATGAGTTCCGGTATCCGGTCACGCACCAATTTTTGAAATACCTTTTTATTGTTCATACTTTATACTCCCCGTATATCTCCAGCAGTTCGTCCGTGGGGCTGCCATCCGCCTTGCAGAGGAACAGCCCGGCTTCCACCTTCAGGCCGGGTTTCCCGCCGCGCCGCGCCTCCACCAGGGCCAGCCAGGGCGGGGACTGAGGATTTTTCGCTGCCAGCCGCAGGCGTTTCGGCTCCGCGCCGGAGAGAGACATGGCGGCCAGCAGGGCAACCAGGCGTTCCGGCCGGCAGCAAAGGCACAGCCTGCCGCCGAAGCGCAGCAGCGCCGTCCCGGCGGCGCAGGCCTCCTCCAGGCTGCAGGAACCGTCGTGCCGGGCGATTTCCGCCGACTTGTCCGCACTGCGCAAACCGCTGCCCGCCACGTAATAGGGCGGGTTCATCGTCACCAGGTCGAAACTGCCCATAGGCAGGCGGCCCTTCAGCTCGCGCAGATCCGCGTGCAGAACGTGCAGTTTTTCCTTCAAGCGGTTGTGCGCGACGGCCGTCTCCATCTGCCTGCAGGCCGCCTCCTGGATTTCCACCGCGGCGATTTCCCGGGCCAGCCCGTCCCGGCACCAGAGCAACGGAAGAATCCCGCAGCCGGAGCCCAGGTCACAGGCACGGTCGTCCCGGCCGGGGGCGGCGAACCGTGCCAGCAGCAGGGCGTCCGTACTGAAGCCGTGTGCCTTGGATACAAAGGCGGAAATTCCGCCGCCCAAATCTTCTTGTTTCAGCATGGTTTGTCCAATCCGTAGGGGACGCAGTCTCCTGCGTCCCGGACACAGCCTTGCGATTTATAAGGGACGCAGAGGACTGCGTCCCCTACGGCGTAACCACAGTATAACATATTGTCGTTATAATTTCTATGAAAAAGAAAAAAGGAGCCGACAGGCCTGCCGGTCCCTTTTCCATATGCTTTGTTCCCTTATGTTTACGGGGCTTGGATTGCATCTGTCGGGCAGATATCGGCGCAGGCGCCGCAGTCCGTGCAGAGCGCGGGATCAATGACGTACGCACCGTCGCCTTCGGAAATCGCCGCTACCGGGCATTCCGCTTCGCAGGCGCCGCAGGCAATACAATCCGCATTGACGCTGTAGGGCATCGCTCAGACCTCCCATCCGGATAGAATATTCTTATTTTAGCACAAACTCGAAAAAAATCAAGGGGTTTTATTTGATAAAAAACGAGCCGCCATCAACGAAGCGTTATTTGCCTCCCGCAATCTCCACTCCGCTGTAATAATGTTTCAGAATCTCCTCCCAGTCGCTGCCCTGCCGGGCCATGTAGTCCGCCCCGTACTGGCTCATGCCCACGCCGTGGCCGTAGCCCTTCGTCTTGATTTGAAAGCTGCCGTCTTTGTTGTACTGTATCTCGAAGGCCGCGCTCGGCAGGCCGAAGGCTTCGCGTACTTGTGTGCCGCTGACGGATGTTCCGCCGAGCACGACGGAGATCACCATGCCCGCGTCGCTGTGCTTGATTGTTCCCGCCCATTTGGCCGGTTCCTCCCCCAGCCGGACGCCCTCCAGCTTTTCCGCTCGTTCCCGAAACTGCCGCTGCGTCAGCGCGAGAGTTTTGGCGTAGTCCGGGGAGAGCTTATCCCCCGTGCTCAGCACGCTCTGCAAATAGGGCAGCTCCTCCCCCCACACGATCCCGGCGGTCTCCGTCTGACCGGCACTGATGGCGTGAAAGGCGGCCAGGATGGGCTCCCCCTCATAGCGCAGGACGGTTCCCCGCACGGCCTCCACGGCTTCGCGGACTTTTTTTTCGTTGGCCTCAAACTGCGTCCCCCAGAGCTCCCTGCGCCGGGCTTCACTGCAGTAACCCTGGTGGCTGCCGCTCTCGTCCGAGATGTCCGCGCCCTCCAGGGATGAAGTCGGCGCGCGCGCCTCGTCCCGCTTCTGCCGCTGCAGATAGGTGTGGCAGGCGACCGCCTGGGCTTTCAGGGCCTCCGTGTGGTAGCCCGCGGGCATCTCCGCCGCCACGGCGCCGACGAGGTATTCCAACAGGGCAACCTCCTCCACGCTTTTGCTGCCGGGACTGAACACTTTGACCGTCTCCTCCGGCAGGTTCTCTTCTCCGTCTGCGGGACTGGTTCTCTCCGGAGGACGGGTTTCATTTGGGGTCTGCCTGTCCGGGGAAGAGCCGTCCCCCGTCTGGCTGGTTGCCGCCGGCTCCCCGATTGCCGCGATGGGGATCAAAATCAGGGCCAGAATCAGCAGCAGGATAAAAACAGAATGGAATTTCATGGGGAGGGTCTCCTTTTTGTTCACATTTCGTTTCTTGACAGTGCCTGTCCATATGGTTTAAAATAATATGAAATTTATATGCGCGATTCTCGAACAACAGAACAAAATATATCCCCACAAAACGATTGATTAAAGAAGGCCAACGCAATATGGAAAAACGATCTCCTCTCAGTTTGCAGTTCGCGATTTTCTGCGGCGCGATTCTGGTTGCCCTGCCGCTGCGCTGTTTCCAGTTTATCCGCATCATCGAACCCGGGACGGGCTTTTACGACAAAAAGGACGTCAGCGTCTGGATTTTATACGCCCTCATCCTGGGGCTGCTGTTCGCACTTTTCGGCCTGAGCTATGGGAACCGGAAGTGGTATTTTTTCAACATTACGCCGGCGAAAAGGCCTGTCCTGGCGATTTTCTGCCTGCTGCTCACCCTCTCGCTGGTGTGGAACGCGGTCAACTGCTGGCAGCACGTCTACCTCGCGTATCAGGACCTGCCCGCGGTAGAGCGCACCTTCCGCGACTTCATCAAGACGGGGATTCTCCCCAAAGCCTTCGAGGCCGTTACAGGTACCTTTTCGGCGGTCTACTTCGTATTGCTCGGCTCCTCCTATCAGAGCGGGCGCTCCACCGGCTCGAACTACAAGCTGCTTGCCCTGTTCCCGGTTATCTGGGGGGTCAGCCGCATCATCTACCGCTTCACGCGGACCATCAGCTTCCTGAACGTCTCCGACCTGCTGTTTGAACTGCTGATGCTGGTGTTCCTGCTGGTGTTCCTGATGACCTTCATTCAGCTGAACGCCCGGGTCAACTGCGAGGGCTCGGACTGGAAGCTTCCGGTCTACGGCTTTTTTACGGCCTTTATGTGCCTCCTGTGCTTTGTGCCCCGTTTCGTGCTCTGGGGCGCCGGCCGGGGGGAATTGCTGGCGGAGCAGTCGCCGCCGGAGTACTGCGACTTGGCCATGGCCCTGTTCCTTTTGGGCACCCTCTCCAGCCGCCTGGAAATCCGGAAGGACCTCAGTAAATAGGGGATCTGTAGGGGCGGCCTGTGGCCGTCCGTAAAAACACAATAATCTCAACGGACGGCTACAAGCCGCCCCTACACGAAATAATGTGAGGAGCGTGCCCCATGCTCAGCAATATGTGGATCGCGGCGGAGCAGGTGGCCATCCTCTATGTGATGGTCGCCCTCGGGTATATCGCCGACAAGACCGGCCTGTTCACCCGCCCGACCGCGCTGCTCTGTACCAATCTGTTGTTTTATATCGTCACCCCCGCCAAAATCATCCAGTCGTTTTTCACGATGAGTTACGACCGGGCCGCGGTGCGGGGGCTTTTTATTGCCATCGGCTGCGGCCTGCTGATGCACACGGTTTCGGCCGGCATGAGTACCTTCCTGTTCCGGAAGAGTTCCCCGGACCGCGCGGCGGTCTTTCAGTTTTCCTGCGCCTACGGCAACTGCGGCTACATGTCCCTGCCCCTGGTCGATGCCATATTGGGATCCCAGGGGGTATTTTACTGTTCCGCCGTCGTTCTGACCTTCCAGGTGTTCGCCTTTTCTCACGGCATCTATTTAATGACGCGGGGAGACAGCGAGACCCAGAGAGTCAATGTGCCGCGGGGCGGCACAAGCAAGAAGCGTATCGAGTGGAGGCGCCTGTTCCTCAACCCGGGCATGATTTCCGTCGCCATCGGGCTGCCGCTGTTTTTGTGGCAGGTCAAGCTGCCGAATCTTCTCGGCTCCCCCATAAACGCGATGGCCGCCCTGAACACCCCGCTGGCCATGCTGATTTTCGGCACCTACCTGGCCCACACGCGGCTGCTCTCCACTTTCAAAGAGTGGCGCATCTACTGCGTGGCCCTGGTCAAGCTGATTATTCTGCCCCTGGTCATGCTGGGCCTCTACTATCTGCTGGGGATTTCCGGCGTGATGCTCACGGCGTTGCTGATTCCCGCCAGCGCCCCGCCCGCCAACAACACCGTGGTGTTCGCGGCGAAATACGAAAAGGACCCCGGCCTGGCCTCCCAGGTGGTGGGGCTGGTGAGCCTGATGTCTATTTTCACGATGCCGGTCATGATTGGGCTGGCGGGGCTGCTTTGAAATATGTTTTGTAGGGGCGGCTTGCAGCCGTCCGTTGGGAGTATTGTATTTTTGCGGACGGCTGCAAGCCGCCCCTACAGATTGGAAAACCCTATGGATGTCTATCTAACCGACTGCATGAAGCAGCTGGCCCCGGCCTGGGGCGTCTGCGATTTTGACTGGGTCGCGGGCCAGCTGCGGCCCTGCGCCGCGAAAAAACGGCTGCCGGAGGGCAGCCGTAGCATTCTGGTCGCCCTGTTCCCCTACTACCTCGGGGAGGCGGTCTATGAAGGCGCGAACCTCGCGCGCTACGCGGTTGTGCCGGACTACCACCAAGTCGCCGGCGCGCGGTTGGAGGCGGCCTGCGCGGCCCTCTCCGCCCGTTACGCCGGGGAACAATTCGTTCCTTTTGTGGATGACTCCCCCATCCCAGAGGTCTCCGCCGCGGTTCGCGCGGGGCTGGGCCTGCGGGGCCGGCACAACTTGTTGATCCACCCCGTCTACGGCTCGTATGTGTTCCTGGGGGAAATCGTGACCACGCTGGCACTCCCCCCAACGGCGGCAGCCGACATAACCCCCTGTCTCTCCTGCGGGCGCTGCGCCGCAGCCTGCCCGAACGCCGCCCTCCCGTCGAATGGCTTTATCCGGGAGCGCTGTCTCTCCCACATCACGCAAAAACCGGGCGAGCTGACGGCGGAGGAGAACCGGCTGCTCCGGGAGTCCGGCTGCGCCTGGGGCTGCGACCTCTGCCAGACCGCCTGCCCGCAAAACGAAACCGCTGCTTTGACCACCCTGCCGGAATTTCTCTCGGACAACCGCCCGAAAGCCCATCCCGGGGAATCCTGCGCGGGCCGCGCCTATGCCTGGCGGGGGCAGACCGCCATTGAGCGGAATTTGAAAATTATAAACTATAGTTGACCAGGAGGAGTATTCTTAAGGAGGGCCGTTAATATTCCGCGCCTCAAAAGTCAGAATCCAGCTTTGCGACTTGCTGGATTCTAACTTTTTCGGATATGATTCTACACCCGACGAGGTTTATGCAACTCACAAGTAATACAAGCCGGCTTCGGTATCGTCCTCTACAACAGCTACTCGCTAAAAGGCTATTAAATTTTAAACCGTGCCGCTTGGCACAAACACATCATAACACATTTTTTCATCTAAAACAATTAAAATCGCAACAGGATCGGATGAACGGTTGTCGCCGTGTTATGATTGAAAAGACACCTTAAACCGCATTGCTTTCGGGCAGTGCGGTTTTGTCAATCCACCCCAACCAACATAATATTTCTGAGTCCCCAGACGAAAGTTATGGCACTCAAATGGGCCGTGGAGAACCGTTCACCAAAGCCCGCCAACATGGAGAGGCGGGAGTTCTCCCTGTCACGCCCCCAGGTTATCGCATGGCCTGGGGGCTATTCTTTTGCATATTTTTTAGCTTGAATATATAAATCCAAAAGTGCGTTTTGGATGCTACCCCCGAAAAACATAATACTATTGTACCCATTCGGTGAACGAAACTGTTTGAGTACATGCGAAAAAAAGGTGTTGTTTTCTGCACCTATTCCGAGCCTAAAAAGGATTTTGCTCTATGTAGGATCGGGATGAATAAAGAAAACAAGGGTGTATTTCTTCCGGCACTCTAAGGAAATCGAAAGACAATAGTCTTGAGGGATTTCAATTCGGAAGCGCATGGCGGGTAATGTTGTTTGGATCGGATATGTCCCTTGCCCGCGCAAGCCCCTTTTCGTTGGACCGGCATGGTGCCGGGCTCACTTGTTTGCGTAATTCCGTTTCTTTTTAGTCAAAGTTAAAAATGAAACGTGTTGCAAACTCAGAGTTCTTCAAGTCGCTTGACGATTAGCTGTCACATTGCTATAGGCAATGGGTTGAAATGTTTCAGCTCTGGCAGTGAAAAATCAAGTACATTGAAACCGGCGGAGAACTGAAGAGAAGCATATCCACAAGCGTTGTCTTTGTCCCAGAAAATCGCAAATATTTTTTTCGAATTTGATTCCTTCCATTGCAGTAACGGAGCGAGCGTCGCGAGCGGAGTTACTGCAATGGGGCGGGAAAGCTTTCGCATACGCAATTATTGTTTACTTTGCGATTTCCAGTATAACGTGAGGTGTTTTCGTTCCTGCAAAACGTTGAAATTTATCTTTTTTTCAAAAATTGCGGGTTTTGGGGTGATAATCGCGACCAAAAAAATTCTCAACCAACATACTATCTTTGACCGGATAGAAAATCCGGCGCGAAAGGAGGACATTACAATGTCCAAAAATTTAACGAGGCAGTTGGTACATGCGGTACACGACTGCTACACCCCCGGTCACGATAAGCGTGCCGACAAGTTCAACCCCGCCATTGATACTGGCTGGAAGATCTATTCTTCCACATCCCGTCGGGATATGCTGGATCTGGCAAAAGATTTCGGGAAGTTCATTCAAAAGAACTCTCCCGAAATGACCCGCGCCTACTATGTCAGCTGGAATGAAGTTCACGCATACCTGAACTCAAAGACAGCAACCTGCGCAGATTCCACCATAGTTAAAATTTACAGCCGGTTGTCCAAGCTGGAACTGTGCTGTAAACATACCTATGCCGGGTCTGCCGATCAGTTCCGCTGGAATGTCTATGAAGTCGATGTTCCGGCATCCACCAAAAACGACGGTTTCACCAAAGACACGCCTGTGCCTCTGGATGTGTCTAAAGCGGTTATTACCGCGTTGATGGGTATGCGCTCAGAGGTCGGTAACGCCGTCACGCTTTCTGCTTATGCCGGGATGCGGGCGAATGAAACCACTTGCTTGAAAGTCAAGAACGTTCACTTCACAGGTGGCGAGTTCGGTCACGGTTTCATTGAGATCGTCAAAGGGCCGGAGGGCGGCGCGAAGGGCGGCCGACCGAGGATCATTCCGATCCTGAATCAAGAGGCACACAACGCCATCAAATCCATTGTCGCCGGTAAGAACCCTGATGATCATGTTGCCGCCAAAGCGGACGGTTCCAAGATGACGCCGGATAATGTTCAGCGAGCATTGCGTCAGGTTATGGACAAGCGGTTCGGACGCACATACAAGGGGAACCGCTGCCACGGTATGCGTAAGACCTGGGCGCAGATGTATTACGACACGGTCAGAGAGCGCTGTTCAAGAAAAGAAGCGGTTTCAAAGACCAATGAGGTTTTGGGGCATGGCTCTAACCGCGGCGAGGAAATGGTTCGGATGTACGTTAAGAACATCCACTAAACAACAACTATTTTGTTGACACACGCACAAGATACAGGCTGAATAACGATTGTTTTAAATCCTTATTGAACTCGCAGTTTACTAATTTTTATTGAACCCATAGCTTACAAGCACCCGGAAACCTTCCTCGTGTGTCGGAAAGGATTCCTATGGAAAAGCAAAATAAATTTATCGTGACCGAGCAGTTTGCCGGCACAAAGAGCCTCCCGGAGCTTTTCGCGGAATTGGTAATTTTAATTTCTGGAAAAAAGCTGTCGTGGAATTTGGAGCAACATGGTATAATAGAAGAGACAACCGTTGAATCCGAGTCCTGTTGTTCGAGTTCAGGAGGTAACTAATGGAACAACAAAGGATTTACAACGCCGCCTTGTACTGCCGTTTGAGTAAGGATGATGACGGCAAAATAGGCGAAAGCTCCAGCATTCAAACCCAAAGGGACATTTTAGAAAGCTATTGCAGACAGCAAGGTTTCCTTGTTCACGGCTTCTATGTTGATGACGGATATTCCGGCCTTAACTTTGACCGACCGGATTTTCAACGCATGCTAAACGACATAGACAACGGAAATGTCAACCTTGTTATCACAAAAGACTTGTCCCGATTAGGCCGAGACTACATCCAAACAGGCTATTACACCGAGATTTACTTTCAGAATAAAGGCATCCGGTACATAGCTGTCAACGATGGGTACGACTCGAACCTTGACAATAATGATATTGCCCCATTCCGTCATATCCTCAACGATATGTATGCTCGTGACCTGTCACGCAAAGTCAAGTCAGCCAAACGGCAGAGGATGAAAAACGGCTATTACATCAGCGGACAACCACCCTATGGGTACAAAGTCAATCCCGATAACCGCAATCAACTGATTGTGGACGAGGAAGCCGCTGAGGTAGTCAAACGAATTTACACCCTGTCGCTTGCAGGGTACAGCGCCAAGAAAATCGCTCAAAACCTAACCGAAGCGCAAATCCTTACCCCCGGTGCTTACAAGCTGAAAAACGGCGATACACGCTTTACAAGGCAAGCCGCCGATAGCGGCGGGGTTAAGTGGGCGTGGGAAACCTTGCAAATCATCCTCAAAGACCGGGTTTACATGGGCGACATGGAGAACCACAAGAGCGAGAAGGTCAGCTACAAGCTGAAAAAGTATGTAACCATACCGCGAGATCAGCGGATCGTGGTTGAGGACACACACGAGGCGATTATCAGCCGTGAGGATTGGAACAAGGTACAACAGCTTGTCAGCGCAAGGCACAGGAAGCCTCATAACAACTTTGAAAACCTGTTCCGAGGAGCGATTTATTGTTCCGATTGCGGTCATAAGCTGTGCATGGGAACGAAAACGAAAAACGACAAGCATTATCATCATTTCTGTTGTACGAACCATCACCGCCGCCCCGAAAAATGTCCGAAACCGCATTGGATTTCCTATGGCTACCTTTACGATATTATGTTGGAAAAGGTGCAAAATCTGGCGGGACTCATGCGGGACGATAACGGCTTGATGAAGCTGATCCGTCAGAAAACGGCGGGGAACGCTAAAGTCGATAAGCTGACCGCTGACAAGACTAAAGCCGAAAAGCGAATGAACGAGCTGTCCCGACTGCTCCGAAAGCTGTTTGAGGATAACGCTAAAGGGTTGTTAGATGACCGCAATTACGAGGTTATGATGGGCGAATACCAAGCGGAACAGGCGAGTTTAACCGGAACGCTTGCGGCTATCAAAACACAGCTTGCCGAAAAAGAGGATTACGCCGGACAGCTTGAAAAGTTGCAAACAGCGATCAAAGATTGCCTTGATGTTAAGGAACTCACGCCGCTTGTGCTTAACAAGCTGATTGACCGTATCGAGGTTGGCAGTCAAGAAGTGATTGACGGACAACGGCAACAGGAAATACGCATTGTTTGGCGATTTGCGGGTGAGGTTTAGGATATGCTCGGAGCGGTCACTTGACCGCTCCGAGGCGAAAGAGTTATCAAGTGTCTTCAATGCTGTTTTTACGAAAAATTTCATAAATCAAATATTCACCACGTTCTGACCAGTCAAAGCTAAGATAATGTTTCATGTATTCAAGAGCCGTATTAGCATCGTCAAACAATCCACCATCATTCAATCTCTTGAAATAATCAAGAAACGCTGTTCCTTCTTTGTCACAACCATGCCATTTGCAGATAAACATACAATCATTAATAATTGAAAATGCCCCATTAATATCCGGTGTGAAAGTAATGTCATATCCGCAAGTTTCATATCCATTTGGCGCAATCGCATTAGAGCCATACACTTTAAACCATACCACGTCACAATGTTCTTTTGAGAAAAATGTATCTCTAATTTTAATTACTTCGTCTTCCGATTTAAGGCAACTTTCAGAATAAAAATTTGCGTCTTGAGTTGAATTTTCATTTGATAAATTGCCAATTCCTAAATATACTTTTGGGGGATTATCCTCGTACGGAAGACCATATGGTTTTATATCAGGAGTTTTGTTAAAACGAGGTAATTCTTTTTGATATACATATTCAAAATTTTCTACAATACAAAACCCGGTATTTATTTCATCGTATGGTTCTTCCTTTATAACATTTGTTTCGTGACATACAAACAGCGTCATAGCTACCATCCTTTCTCAATCTGGGAATATCGGGATATGAATGTTTTTAATTTTAATATGCCAGTCTTGCCACATATACCCATGACCAGACATTGGACCATGCCCGGATATTCCATACTCTTTAGCCCAACCAAAGAGTGTATTTGCATCTTGCATTGATAAACCTGCTTTACTTTCTTTTGCTAATTGAATAACCGCATTTTGATTAGGGCTAAATTGTATAACAGGCTGAACCACAGCGGACACTTTTTCTACCACTTTAGGCGCAGCTGGTGCAGCTACCGTTGTCGCCGTCGCTACTTTAGCTTTAACCGCCACAACAGGCGCAGCGGCTACTGGAGCACCAGCAGCAACGGGAGTAAGAGCAAGAGCAGCAACACTTCCAACAGCAGTGATTGTTGTGCCAGTGTTTACGATAGGTATTGTGGCTTGAGCAAACGAAAGCTTTATCCTTGTTTCTAACGGAAGACTCGGGCTTATATATGCGTTTTTCATTCTTGCGCATCTTGCACAATCTTTCCAGAATTGCAAATGATGTAAGCATGTGCCACATGGATCCGAATAATTTACAGGATTGTTATTACAATAAGAAAACATATTAAATCCAAGTATACCGTCTTGTGGATTCAACTGCCTGTCAGCATTGATAAAGCGCCCGGTAACCGGATCGTAATAACGAGTACCTGTTGCGTAGAACCCCGTCTCGGTGTCATAGTAGTAACCTCTGTAGCGAACGGGATTCAGGTCGGACATTAAGCCAGTTGCGGAGAGAACGGCGCCCCAGGCGTTGTAGGTTCAAAAGAATTTTTCCCGATCCAAGCCCACTAACTCAAAAATTTTATCAGGAATAAATGGCATGTAAAAATATCTAATATCAATATCTTCGCAGTTATCCGAACCCCAAAAAGTAAACCTTCTGATTTCATAAAGCTGTTCTTTATCTTCAACCAATTCTTTCAGTTCATTGATATCCTTTATTTTTCTATAATTATTTTCATCAGACTATAAAATAAATATGTTAATTCGCTTGATTCGTGATGTGTCGGTTGCCCGAATATTTTAATAATCGTCTCTTGAGATGTTTTTTCGTTTATGCCTCTATAACTTTTCCAATTACCGTGAGTATCTTCCCAGGTGCCAATGCTAATTAATTTTTCATCATCAAAAAGGTACCTTCCATCATAATAGTTATAACCATAATATTTTTCACCATCCTTATAACTTTCATATATTTTCTCATCACGATGTTTCCACCGGTTAAATTTCCCCAAAGCGGCAACCCCATCTTTTTTGCTCATTCCAAGCCACACGGTGAAGTCCTTTTTTGTATTCGTGTAACAAAAGTCTTCTTCGTAAAATATCTCTATCTCATCACCGTCATATATCAACCCTTTTTCGTCGGTAGGAGACGTAGGCTGTTCCGGCTTGCTTCCTGTGCAAGCTGTTAAACTGAGCAATAAAAAGAGAATGGTTAATTTTTTCATGGCAAAAACCCCTTTGCTATCTATTTTGATCCTGTATCAATACTTCACCAAGTAGTGGTCCACTTCCCACTGGGACACCCGGGAGCGGTAGGCCTTCCACTCCTCCCGCTTGGCGGCTAGGTATTTGCGGTAGACGTGTTCGCCCAGGACGGCCTGGATGAAGTCGTTGTGCGCGAAATGGCCGATGGCCTCCTCCAAAGAGCGCGGCAGGGCCTCAATGCCGCCGTCTTTGCGCTCCGTCTTCGTCATGTCGTAGATGTTGGAGTCCGTGGAGGGGGGCGGCGTCAGGCCGCGGCGGATGCCGTCCAGCCCCGCCGTCAGGCAGGCCGCCATGACCAAATAGGGGTTGCAGGCCGGGTCCGGGTTGCGCAGCTCTATGCGGGTGCCCAGGCCCCGGGCGGAGGGGACGCGGATGAGCGGGCTGCGGTTCCGCGCGGACCAGGCGATATAGACCGGCGCCTCATAGCCGGGCACCAGGCGCTTGTAGGAGTTGACCAGCGGATTCGTGAGCAAGGTCATCTCCCGGATGTGGGCCATCATGCCGGCGATGAACTGGTAGGCCTCTTGGCTCAGGGAGAGGGGGTCCTCCGGGGCGTAAAAGGCATTTTCCCGCCCCCGGAACAGGGACATGTTGGTGTGCATCCCGGAGCCGCTGATGCCGTAGATGGGCTTCGGCATGAAGGTGGCGTGCAGCCCGTGCTCCTGCGCCACGGATTTGACCACATATTTGAAGGTCATCACGTTGTCCGCCGTGCGCAGGGCCTCGTCGTAGCGGAAGTCGATCTCGTGCTGGGCCTCCGCCGTCTCGTGGTGGGAGGCCTCTATTTCCAGGCCCATGTCCTCCAGCGCCAATACGATGTCCCGGCGGCAGTCCTCCCCCCGGTCCAGGGGGCCGAGGTCGAAATAGCCGCCCTCGTCGTGGCTGCGGGTGGTGGGCTTGCCGTTTTCGTCCAGATGGAATAAAAAGAACTCGCATTCCGGGCCCACGTAGAAGGAGTAACCCATGTCGGCGGCCTCCTTGAGCGCCCGGCGCAGCACATAGCGCGGGTCCCCCGCGAAGGGTTCCCCGTCGCAGCCGTAGACGTCGCAGATCAGCCGGGCCACCTTGTGCCCCTGCTCACTGCGCCAGGGGAAGACGACAAAAGAATCTAAATCCGGATGGAGATACATGTCGGACTCCTCGATGCGCACGAAGCCCTCGATGGAGGAGCCGTCGAACATGCACTGGTTGTCCAGCGCCCGCTCCAGCTGGCTGCGGGTGATCGCCACATTTTTCAGGGAGCCCAGGATGTCCGTGAATTGCAGGCGGATAAAGCGGACGTCCTCCTCCTCCACGATTTGGATGATGTCTTCTTTGCTGTATTTGGCCATGGGTTGGCACCTCCTCTGATTACTGGCATATTTTAACACACGGTTTTCTATAAGGCAATAGCAAAATCGAGGGCGAGCCGCAACGGCCCGCCCTCATTTTATTCCATACTTTAGCCGAATATATTGAAAAAGAAATAAAATGTCAAAATTTTTTTTTGAGCCCTACATCCACCACTTGCCAATTTTATTTTTAGTGCTATAATATTTTCTCATCACCCAAAAGAAAGAAGGCCCCATCCCCATGGTCATCGATTTTCACACCCACTGTTTCCCGGATAAAGTCGCGGAGGCCGCCATGCCGGGCTTGGCCCGTGAGGCCGGCATCTATCGGCCGCGGCACAGCGGCACGCTGGCCTCTCTGCGCGAGACTCTGCGGGCGGAGGGCGCGGACATGGCGGTGGTGCTCCCCGTCGCCACCAACCCGAAGCAGCAGACCCGTGTCAACGATTTCGCGATTGCCATCAACGACGGCAACGCCATGAATGGCGAGGGCATCCTCTCCTTCGGCAGCGTGCACCCGGAGAGCCCCGCAGCCTTCGCGGAGCTGGAGCGCCTGCGGGAGGCGGGTATCCGCGGCGTCAAGCTGCACCCGGACTACCAGGACTTCTTCGCGGACGAGCCGCGGCTGTTCCCCTTATACCGGCACATCGCCGCCCTGGGTTTCGTCACGGTGTTCCACGCAGGCCGCGACATCGGTCTGCCGGACCCCATCCACTGCACGCCCCGGCGTTTGGCCCGCGTCCTGCCGCTGTTCGGGGAGGCTCCCGTCGTCGCGGCGCACTTCGGCGGCTACCTCTGCTGGCGGGATACGCTGGCCTGCCTCGCCGGCAGCGGGGTCTATCTGGACACCTCCTATTCGGCCGGCCACATGCCGCCCCCCTGGGCGAAGGAGATCATCGGGGCCTTCGGGGCGGACAAGATCCTGTTCGGCAGCGACACGCCCTGGTGCGGCACGGCGGAAAGCCTGGCCTTCATCCGCGGCCTGGGGCTGACGCGGGAACAGGAGGATTTGATTTTTTACAAGAATGCCCAGCGGCTGCTGAGATAAGAGGGAGGACACAAGGCCCTCCCCTACAGGGTTGCCACAACCGGGGGACGCCAGTGCGCGTCCCTATTTTTTGTCCCTCGGTGGAGCGATCACTCCTCCTCGAACAAATCCAGGATGGAGACGTCCAGTGCCTGGGCCAGACCCCGCAGCTCAATGTCGGTCACGGTTCGGGTTTTGTCCTCAATGCGGGAAATCGAGCCGCGGCAAATATAAATTGCCATGGTTTCCAGCCGATTGGACAGCATCTGCTGGCTCATTTTGCGCTTGCGCCGGTAATGCCGCACGCGGCTGCCGATTACATTCATTTCTGCCCCATCAATAATTCTTGCCATAATAATCCTCCCTTTGTCTTGACACAGGACAATTACTATGGTAGTATTTGTTTGTCGACAGGGCGTCCTGTCATAGGACAGAAAAGAATTAAATGATCGAGGAGGGACTAAGTGTGGCAAATGTTGAATTAACTCATGAGGAAAACGAAATTCTTGAGAAGCTAAGGAAAACCATAAGGAAAGACATTAGAGATTATGAGTATAAAGCTTCTATGTACGGAGGATGGTATAAAGCGTTAGCAATAACTGCCTTTATTCTGCCCCTGCTTGTTCCGATAGTTCCACTAATTCCCATTCACAAAGAAACTGCATGGATAACTTCCCTGCTTGCTGTTTTCGCATCCATTATTCTAGGTGTTTCCGCACGATTGAAACTCCACGAAAATTGGATTACATTTGGAACCATTGCGTTTAATTTATCTACCGAGTTATATAAATTTGAAACTTCTTCAGAAGAGTACGCGCGGTTAAATGACCGCGAAGCCTTAAATGTTTTGATGAGTAAAGTGCGTTCTATAAGAATTTCCCAGTTTGAATTTTGGAAAGAAACCGCATATGAACTTGCTGAATTAGAGAAAGAATCAAGACTAAACAAAACTGATACTAATGGTGGAGAGTAAATCATATCGACATTACATTGTCAATTGCCCATTGCTTTTGCCGACAGGGAGTTGCCGAAACCATCCGCAGAACCCGAAAATTTCATCCATCCGTAGGGGAGGGCCTCGTGTCCTCCCTATTCTAATGCCAAAAAATTTCAGGGAGGACACAAGGCCCTCCCCTAACAGGATTACAATTACACCAACGGCACCACATACTGGTTCGTCTGTAACCACTCGCCCTCGATGTAATTGCGCGCGCGCAGCGCTACCCTATTCGGGTAGACCTCAATCTGGTAGCCGAGGCCCATGTTATTCTCGTCGCTGAGGAAGGTGGGCAGGTCCACCAGCCACACGTTGCCGTTCTGTACCGCGCCGAAATAGGTCACGGGGGCGTGCAGGTGCCCGGAGAAGAAAAATACATTTTTATAGGCGTTGACAATGTCCCACACGGCGTCCGACTGTGCGCCCAGGCCGCCGACGGGCCGGAAAAACTTATCGTTGAAGGGCTGGTGGCAGAACACGAAGACGGGCTTGCCGTCCGCGGCGGCCAGGGCCATGGTGTCCGCGAGCCAGGCCAGCTGCTCCGGCGAGATGAGGGCGGTGGTGTCCTCGTAGCCCAGCTCATCCCCCAGAACAATAAAATAATAGCCGTTGATGATTTTGTAATAATAGGGCTTGTCGTTCTTAGAGCCGGTGTAGGCGTTGTAGAACAGGTTGTGCCGCTCCACCGCCGTGTCGATGGAATTGATGACGGAGGGGTTGATATCGTGGTTGCCCATGGCGACCACGGTGTTTTTGGCGCGGCTGTAGACGGCCAGCTGCAGATAGAGCAGCAGGTACTCGATGACCTGGCCGTTCATGGTGTTGTCCCCCAGCAGGACCAGAGCGTCACTGGGCGCCGTGCCGCCGCGGATGTCCCGCATGCCCTTATTGAGGCCCGTGTAGCGGTCCAGGTTGTTGCTCTCCATGTGGACGTCGGCCAGGACGGTGAAGTTGCAGGTCAGCGCCTGGGCGTCCAGAGGCTCGAAGGCGGCGGCAGGCGGCAGGAACAAGTTGCCGATGAGCATCGCCCCCATCGCCAGGTAGGTGGTGCACTTGAATAGAATGCCAAGCAGGAATGTCATGGTGTTTCGCTCCTTTTCTTTGTTTTGATCACAGACAATTTTGCGAAATAGATGTCAGGGACGTCGAGGACGCCGTCCCCTACAATCGGCTATTTTGATTTTGCTTCAAAATCCTTGTACAGCAGGCTCGGCTGGATGCCCGTATTGTGCTGGTATTTGCCGCTGGCGTAGGGTGCGTAGTCGCCGTGGATGTCATGGTAGTAAATCTGGCAGATCTCCACGCCCGGGTAGAGCACGATCGGCTGCACGCAGAAGATCTCCAGCGTCCAGTACCCGGCGAAACCGACATCGCCGAAACCCGCGGTCACGTGGATGAACAGTCCCAGCCGCCCCACGGAGGAGCGGCCCTCCAGCATGGGGACGAAGCCCTCCGTCCGCGTATATTCCCGCGTCCTGCCCAGGTACAGGCGGCCCGGCTCCAGCAAAAGGCCGCTCTCGGGAATGACCATCTGCCGCGTGGGGTTCGGCGTCTTCATGTCCAGCACCGGCTCCGTGTAGACCAGCAGCTCGTTGTGCAGGGACAAATTGTAGCTGTTCGGATTGAGCCGCGCCGGGTCAAAGGGCTCGATGAAAATCGACTTGCCGATTTGGTTTTGGATCTCTTTTCCGGATAGGATCATATCGATCGCTCCTATACATGCACCATAAATTTTTCCAGCAGCGCGGCGGGGTGGTAGGAGAGTTTCGAGCTGCGCAGGCCCGGGTCGCCCGTGTCCTCCTCCCGGTTGATGTAGGGAACGCCCTCCCCCGCGAAGGCCAGCGCGAACTGGTTCACCAGCATGGGGTAGACGCCCGAATACTCCCGGTCCGCCTTTTCGATGTGGACAAACAGGGTATCCATGGCAACCTCGCCGATGGACAGGCCCACAATGGTCTCCCCCACCCGCAGCAACCCGCCGACCTGCCGGTAGGCCTCGTAGTGATGGAATAACTCCAGGGTCATGTCGTGTTCTTCCGCCAGCATCGTGTTGTGCTTGGGGTACTTCTCCGTGATTTCCTGAAAGAAGCGCTCCGCCTCTCCGAGGTTGGACGCGTCCAGGACCTCAAAGCGCCAATCCGGATACTGCCGGCAAAAGCGGTTGACGTGGTTGCGCTGGCCGTTCCACTTCTTTCCCCGGAAGAACCGCATCTCTTCGGACAGATAGAGGTAATCGCACCAGTCCCGGCTGCTCTTGGCCCGCGCGCCGGGGAAACGCGCCTGAATCGCCGGGAGCTCCTCCGCGGGAACCAGGACAAAAATCAGCGGGATATTCTCCCGCGCGCAGTAGGCGGCCAGCGGCTCGTAGAGACCGGGCTCCCCGTTGCCGGGGAGAACCTCCCCTTTGGGGAGGACGGAGAAGGCGATTCCGCCGCCGGGGATGCGCATTTTTAAATACAGTGCCCCGTTTTCGATGGCAAATTGAGTCCTGTTGAAGCCGCGCCACAAAAAGACCACACCGAACGTGGCGTCACAGAGGCGGGCGCCGCGTACCGGGAAAAAGGGCTGTAACAGGGGGATATGTTCTAATTCCAGCGTTTGAAACTCTAGCATAAGGCCGTTTCCCTATCCGGCGCCTGTGGACGCCGGACATGAGGATTCGTGAAATGCCTCCTTTGTATCGAATTCTCTTGTAGGGGCGGACGACTCTGTCCGCCCTTGGACGACTTGCCCCTACGGATCATTTTCTCCACAATTTCCGGTCCAGACTGCGGAACTGGATCGCCTGGGCGATGTGTTTGCTGTCCACGGCTTCGCTGCCGTCCAGGTCGGCAATGGTGCGGGCGACGCGCATGACCTTGTCGTAGGCCCGGGCGGAGAGGCCGAGCTTCTCGAAGGCCTGCTCCAGGAGCACCATGGCGGAGGGCGTCGGGGCGCAGCAGCGGCGGGTCATTTCCGCCGTCATGCGGGCGTTGCAGGGGACGCCCGTACCCGCGAAACGTCTCTCCTGCAGCTTCCGCGCCCGGTTGACCCGCTCGCGGATCGCCGCGGATGGCTCGCTCTCCTGGGTACTGGCGAGCTTTTCGAACTCCACGGGCGGCACCTCCACATGCAAATCCAGCCGGTCCAGCAGGGGGCCGGAGACCCGGGCCAGGTACTTCGCGGCCGCGCCGGCGGGACAGGTGCAGGCCTTTGTGGGGTGGCCGTAGAAGCCGCAGGGGCAGGGGTTCATCGCGCAGACCACCATGGTGGCGCAGGGGTACGAGAGGGAGGCCGACACCCGCGAGATCGTGATAATGCCGTCCTCCATGGGCTGGCGCAGAATCTCCATGGCCGTGCGGGAGAATTCCGGCAGCTCGTCCAGGAACAGCACGCCGTTGTGGGCCAGGGAAATCTCCCCCGGGCGCGGTACCGTCCCGCCGCCGGAGAGCCCCGCCGGGGAGACGCTGTGGTGCGGCGACCGGAAGGGCCGCTGCCGGATGAGCTGCAGCCCGGCGGGCAGCGCCCCCGCGATGGAATACAGCTTGGTGGTCTCCAGACTCTCCTCGAAGGTCATATCCGGAAGAATGGAGGGCAGGCGCTTGGCGAGCATACTCTTGCCGGAGCCGGGCGGCCCCACCATGATCAGGTTGTGCCCGCCCGCGGCGGCAATCTCCAGGGCCCGGCGGGCCTCCAGCTGCCCCTTCACGTCCTTAAAATCCGGTGCGGGCAGGGAATCTTTCGCTCCTATTCCGGGATCATAGACTACAGGATTCAGCTTTTCAAAGCCCTTCAGGTGGCGGACCAATTGCGTCACGCTCTCCACGGGATAGACCGCGATGCCCTGCACCGCCGCGCCCTCCGCCGCGTTTTCGGCGGGGACGAACACGGCCTCCAAACCCGCCCGCATGGCCTGAATCACCATGGGCAGCACGCCGTTGACGCGCCGCAGCTGGCCGTCCAGGGAGAGCTCCCCCACAAAGGCGCAGGCCGCTGGCGCAAAGCGCAGCTGGCCGCTGGCCGCGAGAATGGCCACCAGCATGGGCAGGTCGTAGACGGAGCCCTCCTTCTTCGTGTCCGCCGGCGCCAGGTTGACCGTGATGCGGCTGACGGGGAAAGAAAACCCGCTGTTCTTGATGGCGGGCCGCACCCGGTTTTTCGCCTCGTTCACCGAGGCGTCCGGCAGGCCGACGATGTCGAAGCGCGGCAAACCCTGGGAGAGGTCCGCCTGCACCTCCACCATATAGCTCTCCATGCCGAATACGCCCATGCTTTTGATCGCGGCAAACAAATGTGATCCTCCTACGCTATTCTGTTGGAGGCGATGTGTGCATCGCCTTGCGATTCATCAATCGCCCGCAGGATAACAAAAATTGATATAATTTTGCGGGCGGTTGGTAACCGCCCCTACGCGAAACTGCCTATTTCCGGGCGCACAAACAAAACGGATGCCCCTCCGTGTCCAGCAGCGTGACGAAGCGCGCGCCGCCATATTGCGCGGCGGCCTTGGCCGCGCCAAGGCGAATGGCTTCCTCCACAGCGGAGGGCAAATCGTCCACTTGAAAATTGAAGTGCATCTGCTTCTGCTGTTTGCCGGGTTCCTCCGGCCACACGGGCGGAACATAGTCGAAGTCGCCGTCCGACTCCATAAAACAAATGATCATTTTATTCTCAGGAATCAACACGGAATCGTGAAAGCCCTGGTCCCAGTCCGTCAGCCGCGCGTAGAACGCGCGGAGCGTTTCCGTCTTTTGGCAGTCGATCATGACAGAGATATCCGGGATTTTGCCCCATCCCCGCTTTTCATAATACAGATCGAAGTCGGATTTTTCTTCTGACCGCCTACACAGGCAAAACGGATGCCCCTCCGGGTCCAGCAATGTGACGTAATAGTCGCCGTACTGTTCGGCGGGTTTTGCCGCGCCGAGGCGAATCGCCTCCTCCACGGCGGCAGGCAGGTCGTCCACCACAAAATCCAGGTGCATCTGCTTTTGCTGTTTGCCCGGTTCCTCCGGCCAGACCGGCGGCGCATACGGAACATCGGTTTCCGCAAACAGAATCATCATGCCGTTGTCGGTTTTGAGCGCGGGGCAGTCATACGAGACAGTCTTTTCCAAACCCATGAGATTTGCATAGAAGTTACGGGCGTGTTCGGCGTTGGCGCAGTCAATCATGAGGTCGCCGATGATTAAATTTGGTATCATACAAATCCCTCGATTTCAAAGATTTCCCCGGGGGTTGTAGGGGCAAACAAAATGTATCAATTCTGTAGGGGACGGCCTCCTGGACGTCCCGTTGATAAAGTTCAGCAAAACATTGGGACATCGAGGACGCCGCCCCCTACAAATCCGTGTTCCTGCCGTACCGCGTCTGAAAAATACGCACCAATTTTTTCGCGATATCGTAGTCCGCCACCAGGGGATGAATCGTCAGCGCTTTTATCGCCAATTCGGGCTTTTGCTCTAAGATCGAGGCCACAACCAAATTTTCGTATTCTTTTACCGTCCGCAGCAGGGCGATTTTATCCGCGCTGATGTCCGGCGCGGGAACCCGCGTGATTTTGTCCCCCTCCAGCACGCAGGAGAGCTCCGCCACGTCCGTGTCCGCCAGGCCCGGAACCGCGCCTTCGTTGGGCAGATTCAGCACCATGGAAACGGGTTCGCCCGTGTGTTTCGCGCGGATGTAATCCAAAGCGGTCGCGGCATAACCGCCGCTGTCCGCCTGGGCGAGGAAGCTTTCCAGGCTCAGGTCCTCCATGTGCCGCTGGGTCTCACCGGTCTCTATGGAAAAATAGCTGTTCTCCCGCTGTTGCAGGTGCGCGCTGTAGCAACAGAAAGCCGCTTCGCAGTCAGCTTCGACGTCCATTTGCCGCAGAGCCTCGTATAGGTGCGCGTTGATGGCGGCGATTTCCTCCCCGCGGGTATGTTCCGCCGCCTTGACGGCCTCCAGCGCCTTTCGTTGGAAGTACCAGAAATATAAATACTCGTTGGGCAGCACGCTGCCGAAGAGTGCAAGCAATTCCGGGCCGAAGAGCTTCGCGTCCGTCTGCTGGTAGAGCGCCGGGTGTTCTAAAATCGTTTGTGTGATGTCCCGGCCGTCCAGGGTGATTTGGTCGAACCAGGAGAGATGGTTCAATCCGTAGCTGCGGGCAAAGATATTTTCCCGGGGCGCCCCCAGCAGGTCCGCCCACTGGTGGAAGGCCGTGCTCGGCGCGTCGCAGATGCCGTAGACGTTGCCGTAGCCCAAGTCGCGCATGGCCTGGGTGACCAGCCCGCTGGGGTTCGTGAAGTTCAGAATCACGGCGCCGGGCTTGGCGACCCGCTTCGCCAGCGCGCAGTAGGCCGCGATGGCCGGGATGCTCCGCAGGGCCATGGCGTAGCCCCCTGCGCCGGTGGTCTCCTGGCCGAACACGCCGTGGCCGATGCAAGTCCGCTCGTCGAAGGCCCGGCCCTCCTCCGCGCCGGGGCGGATGGTGGTGATGACATAGTCCGCATCCCGCAGGGCCTCCTGGGCGTCGCAGGTCAACGTGACCCTCAGCGCCGGATTCACCCGCAGGGCAACCGCCTCCGCGAGTTTGCCGTAGGTTCTCAGCCGGCCGGCGTGGGTGTCCATCAGCACAAGGTCGTCTATGCCGTAGCGCGTTGCGCCTACGGCCAAAGACTTCGCCAAAATCGGCGCGCGGAAGCCCCCGCCGCCCAATACGGTCAACTTACTCATGAAAAATCCCTCCTTTAAAGCAAAATTTATATTTATTAAATTTTGCCGTGTCAACATTTTCAGGGGCCAAAGCCGTCTCCCAAACCACTATCTTGCGGTTTGATTTCATTATACCACACTATCCTGTGTTTGGGTGCCGCTTCCGTCTATAATTCTATAGAAATAGTACCATAAAATATTTCTTTTTCAAGCTTTTCTTTCGAATTATAAACCAAAATTTATTTGCAAAATCCTGCGGGTAGAGTATATAATGGTTTTCCAATATAGTTACTCTTTCTATCGGTCTGCCGATTTTGGTTCCGTATAGAGTACATAACACGTTTCGCAAAGCCATGCAAGCATGGCTTGCTGTGCAAGCACAGCGTTTGAAAGGAATGGTTGCAGCCATGTTAAAGAACGTCCCGCCAATCCTGTCTCCGGAGCTTTTGAAAACCCTCGCCGAAATGGGGCACGGCGACGAGCTCGTCATCGCGGACGGAAACTTCCCTGCCAGCGCGCTGGCACGCCGGCTGGTACGCGCGGACGGACACAACGTCCCCGCCGTGCTGGACGCCATCCTGGAATTCTGCCCCCTGGATACTTATGTGGAACAGCCCGTCGCCCTGATGGACAACGGCGACCCGCAGAACCCGCCGCCGGTATGGGAGCGCCTGCGCTACATCGTGGAGCGGCACGAGGGGGAACAGCCCTTCGAGCTGGTGAACCGCTTCGATTTCTACGACCGGGCCAAGCGGGCCTTCGCCGTCGTGGCGACCAGCGAGACGGCGCTCTACGCCAACGTCATCATCAAAAAGGGAGTGCTGGGCTCATGAGCGGCGGCGGCGCGCTGGCCTTTGACTTCGGCGCCTCCAGCGGCCGGGCCATTCTGGGCTGCCTGGAAAACGGCCGCATCCAATTGGAGGAGCTGCACCGCTTCCCGAACGAGCCGGTCTGTGTACATGGCCGCCTCTATTGGGACGTGCTGCGCCTGTTTCACGAAATTAAACAGGGCCTGACGAAGGCCGCGGACGGCTTCTCCAGTGTCGGTATCGACACCTGGGGGGTCGATTTTGCTTTGCTGGGGGAGGACGGCGCCCTGCTGGAAAACCCCGTGCACTACCGGGATTCCCGCACCGTGGGCCTGGTAGACGCTTCCTTTGCGCTCCTGCCCAAGGAGGAGCAGTACGGCATCGCAGGCATCCAGTTCATGGAGCTCAATACGATCTACCAGCTGCTCTCCCTGCGGCTACAGCGGCCCTTTATTCTAGACCGGGCACAGCGTATGCTGTTTATGCCGGACCTGTTCGGCTACCTGCTCACAGGGAAACAGGCGGCGGAGTATTCCATCGCCACCACCTCGCAGATGGTGGATATCCGCAGCGGAAGCTGGTCCGAGACCCTGCTGGAGGCCTTCGAAATCCCGAAGAAGCTGCTGAGCGGCATTGTGCCCTCCGGCACGGTGCTGGGCCCCCTGAGCGAAGAGGTCTGCCAGGACTGCGGCGTCCCGCCTGTAAACGTCATCTCCGTCTGCGGGCACGATACCCAGTCCGCCATCACCGCCGTGCCGAGCAAAGAAAAAGACTTCGTCTTTTTGAGCAGCGGTACCTGGTCCCTCTTCGGCACGGAATTGGAAGCCCCCATCGTGAACGAGACCTCCCTCGCCCTGAACTTCACCAACGAGGGCGGCTTCGGGCAGAGCGTCGGCTTTTTGAAAAATATCGTCGGCCTGTGGCTGATACAGGAGAGCCGCCGGCAATACAACCGCCAGGGCGGCGATTACAGCTATGCGGATTTGGAGCGCCTCGCCCTGGAAACGGCGCCCTTCCGCCGCTTCATCGACCCGGACGCACCGGAATTTCTGCCCCCCGGAGATATGCCCCGGCGGGTGCGGGACTACTGCCTCAGGACGGGGCAGACGCCGCCGGAAACCGTGGGCGAAACCATACGCTGCATCTACGAGAGCCTGGCGTTGAAATACCGCCGGACCCTGGAGGAGCTCCAAACCTGCACCGGCAAACGCTATTCCAAAATCCATGTCATCGGCGGCGGCGTAAAGGACGGCCTGCTCTGCCGCATGACAGCGGCGGCCTGCGATTGTACCGTATTGGCCGGCCCCGTGGAGGCGACGGTGCTGGGCAACATCGCCCTGCAATTCATCGCAAGGGGCGAAATCGCCGATGTCGCCGAAGCCCGGGAGATTATTGCCGAGAGCGCCGCACTGAAGGTCTACGAGCCGCAGGACACGGCGGATTGGAAGGCGGCATACGGGCGGTTTTTGCAAGTGCTGGACGCCGGGAGATAATACATAATATTACGGATATGCCATGTAGGGGACGCAGTGGGCATCGTCACCTACAGAAAAAATGTACTCATCCGCTCCTTTTTGGCGCGGATATTTTTTAATACGCAAAAATCCGTCCCGGCTTGACAGACGTACATATTTCTGCTACACTAAAGCCGGAAATCGCACCCGGAAGGAGGTGAACTGTTATGCCACTGCCGTTTCTTACGTTATTTTTGCCCGCGATACTTTTTGGTGTAATTTTGGCGCCCCTTGCGCTCCTCGGCGCTCCGCTTTATTATCTTTATCAAATCCTAACCGGGCAAATGGACGTCGGGGTTATTGCGGAATTTTTTAATAGTCTTAAGGATGTGCTCAGCGAAATCTTCAACGGCGCCGATTGGGAAACGATTCAAGAATTGCTCAATGAAATCTTTCCGGGGCTCTTCGGCGGATAGTAAAAACGTGAACAGGGCAGGGCGGGGCTTGGCTCCGCCCTTGTTGTTTGGGGCGGATATTTTTTAACATATCCGACATACACCCATATGGATAAATCCGCCCGGATGCGCTATGATACTTTTGAAACAAACGAAAGGGAGGCGCATCATGCGCAAAAAGAAAGTATATCTCGATACATCCGTTATCAGTTATCTCCGACAGGAGGACTCCCTGAGGGAAATGCAGGATACACAGGAATTTTGGAAAATACTAAAGACGGGGAAATATGACGTCTACATTTCCGAGGTCGTGGTGAATGAATTGTCAGACTGTCCCGAACCGAAACGCACGGAACTATTTGCTTTACTGGATGAAATACGGTATACTGATATTGGGGTGGAAGACAATGCAGAAATCGTTTCCCTTGCCAACGAAATTCATAAGCTGAACATTCTGCCGCCTAAAAGCGAGAATGACCGCCGCCACATTGCCGCCGCCATTTTTAGTGAATGCGATATTATTGTTTCATGGAACTTTCATCACATGGTGAATGTTAAGACGATTGATGGGGTGCGGATGATTTGTGTTGCAAATAATAGTAAACCAATCGACATCTATACACCTGCCGTGTTGCTGGAAAGGAGTGTTTCAAATGGATAACCCCAACACTAACCAGTCTTTTAATGTAGACGACATCCGCCATATCCGCGAAGAAGCCGATATTCGATATCAAGGTATGACCCCGGAGGAAATATCGCGTGACATCCATGAACGCGCTCAAGCAGGATATGGGATTCTAGAACAGCTGAGACGTGAAAAAGCCGGGCACAAGGGCGCTTGATTTTTTCATTGCTCTGTGCGGTGTGTTTCAGTATGCGAGCCCATCCGCTCCCTCTGGGGGCGGATATTTTTTAACATATCCGACATACCCCCATATGGATAAATCCACCTGAATGTGCTATGATATTTTCGGAACAACCAAAGCTTAACGCAGAAAGGAATTATTTTTATGGCAAACATGAAAATCGGCATCCGCCCCGTTATCGACGGGCGCTGGGGCGGCGTGCGGGAATCCCTGGAGGAAAAGACCCTTGGCATGGCACAGGCGGCGAAGGCCCTGATTGAATCGAACCTGTTCTACGCGGACGGCAGCCCGGTGGAGTGTGTCCTCTCCCCCTGCAGCATCGGCGGCGGCGCTGAGGCGGCGCTGTGCGCGGACTTCTTCTCCGGCCAGCAGGTCTGCGCGACACTCTCTGTCACGCCCTGCTGGTGCTACGGCAGCGAAACCATGGACATGGACCCCCTGACCCTGAAGGCGGTCTGGGGCTTCAACGGCACCCAGCGGCCGGGCGCGGTGTACCTGGCGGCGGTCATGTCAGCCCACGCCCAGCGCGGCCTGCCCGCCTTCGCCATTTACGGGCGGGACGTCCAGGATTTGGACGACAACAGCATCCCCTGCGACGCGGCGGAAAAAATCCTGCGCTTCGCCCGCTGCGCGGCGGCGGTGGGGCAGATGCGCGGCAAGTCCTACGTCGGCATCGGCAGCGTCTCCATGGGCATCGCTGGCTCCTACTGCGACGCGGACTTGATGCAGGACTACTTCGGCCTGCGCCCGGAGTGGGTGGACATGAGCGAGGTCATCCGCCGGGAAAAGCTGGGGATCTACGACAAGGAAGAATATGAGAAGGCTCTGGCCTGGGCGAAGGCCCACTGCCCGGAGGGCTTCGACTGCAACAAGGAGCCCCACGATGCGGTGCGCAAGGCCTGGGAGTGGGAGTTCTCCGTGAAAATGACCCTGATCTGCCGGGACATCCTGCTGGGCAACGAAAAGCTGAACAGCGTCACCCCGGAGGGCGACGCGGCCAAGGCCAGCGGCCCGAAGGACGGCTGGCACGAGGAGGCCCTGGGCAGAAACGCCATCCTGGGCGGCTTCCAGGGCCAGCGGCAGTGGACGGACTTCATGCCCAACGCCGACTTCACGGAGGCGATTCTGAACTCCTCCTTCGACTGGAACGGCAAGCGGGAGCCCCTGGTCTTCGCCACGGAAAACGACGGCCTGAACGGCCTCTCCATGCTGCTGGGTAAGCTCCTCACGGGCAGCGCGAGCATCTTTGCGGACGTGCGCACCTACTGGAGCCCCGAGGCCGTTTTGCGCGTCACGGGCCTGGCTCCGGAGGGCCGGGCCGCGGGCGGCTTCATTCATCTGATTAACTCTGGCGCGGCGGCGCTGGACGGCACCGGCATGGCGAAGGACGCCCAGGGCAACGGCCTCATCAAACCGTGGTGGGAGGTCACCCAGGAGGACATAGCCGCCATGCTCTCCGCCACGGACTGGTGCCCGGCCAACAACGAGTACTTCCGCGGCGGCGGCTACTCCTCCCACTTCAAAACCCGCGCGGAGATGCCGGCCACCATGATCCGCCTCAACGCAGTCAAGGGCGTGGGCCCCGTGCTGCAAATCGCGGAGGGCTACACCGTCGTATTGCCGGAGGCCATGCACGACCCGCTCGACCAGCGCACGGACCCCGGCTGGCCCACCACCTGGTTCGTGCCCAACACCACGGGGGCCGGCGCCTTCCGGGACGTCTACAGCGTCATGGCGAACTGGGGCGCGAACCACGGCGCGCTGAGCTACGGCCACATCGGCGCGGATTTGATCACGCTGGCCAGTATGCTGCGCATCCCCATCTCCATGCACAATGTCTGCGCGGACACGCTCTACCGCCCCCACGCCTGGGCGGCCTTCGGCACCGGGGAGGCCGAGAGCGCGGATTACCGCGCCTGCGCGGCCTATGGGGCGCTGTATAGGTAACAGAACCACGGCGTAGGGGCGGCCTGTGTGTCAAGCCCCAGATAGTGTGGCCGTCCGTTGGGATCATTGCATTTTTTCGGACGGCCAAAAGCCGCGGCTAAAAGCCGTCCCTACGGGCCTATCCATAAAATGGAACAAATCTATAATGTGAGGTAACTGTTGATGAAAAAAATTTCTGCCCTATTTTTCATCGTTGTATTAATGATAACATTTGCCGCCTGTACAAACCTAGGAAAAAGCCCAACGGACGAAGATATTCCTCCCATGGGCAAACCATCCCAAAGGGAGCTAAGGCAAGCTCAAGATAACTACAACTTATTGATCAACAAGATGAATGAAGTAAAAACAGTAAAAATTCAAATGGATTATATGGATATCAATAAAGATGAGCGGGTACTCCTTGAAACAGACAATGAAAGTGTCATTGATTTGTGGCTGGCAGTGTTGAACAAAATGCGTGTGAAGGCTGTTGCCATAGATTTGATCAGTGGAACGGGTTATGGTTTGGATTTGTTTTATGGAGAGGAAGAAAAGATTTATTTCGGAGGAATCGTGCACCATGTAATCTATACGGGCCATGAACATTCTTCGGAGAAAGTAATGTATGAAATCGAAAATTTGGATGAAATAAAAGATGATTTGAATGCGATTTATGAAAAAATGGGGTATCCGTTTCTGTATTGATAATTATACTCACCGTATAGGAGCCCTTCATGAAAAAGCTGCTTATTTTATTATTCGCCCTCTGCCTGTTGCTCTCCGCCTGCACCGGCGGCGGGGGATTGGGCGCCCCAACAACCACATCTCCGCAGCCGGAAACCCCGCAGCTCACCGCGGAATTTTTGCCCCTTGACGAGGGCCTGGAAGCGCTGAAAATTTTTTACTGGGGCTCGGAAGGCTGGCACTTCTATGCGGGCGGCGAATACTTATTCGCCGCGTTTGGCGGTTATTTGGTTCGCTACAGTATCGCAGAAAACAAGGTCGACCGTGTGGTTGCGTTTGACTATCCGGAATCCTGGTGGTGCGGTACGTCCGTCTCGCCCGACGGGGAAATGGGCGTAGTGAAAGCAATCGAAATTTTCCGCAGCCCCGACGAGACAAATAAAATCCTGATTGATTTCAAACAAAAAACGGTTGCACCTGCTCCCGAGGACTTCCAATTTCCCAAGAAAGAAAACGATTTGAACTTTTTGTATCGGATCGAAGAAAGGTCCGATGAGGACGAAAATCGTTTTTATAAGCTCTCCGCTCTGGACGGCAGTGTGACAGACAAAGAAATCCATGCGATACTGGTTTCCTTAGGCGAGGCTACGCTCATAGACGAAAACCGCATGGGGGTCATCATGGCTTCCGGCGAAGAAACCAGCGGTTACCTCGGCTACGATAAATTCGTGGTAATCGATATTTCACAGGATAAAATCATACAGGAATGTGTGCTCAACGAGTGGGACGGCTACGGCCGCGACTATTGGGAAGCGCGGTTTGCGCAAGAAAATGAAGACTGAAAGCATGGGGATGTCAAAATGAACATGAATGTATTCGTCACGCTGGACAGGGGTTATGTCGACCCCCTGCGCGTCATGCTGTTCTCCCTGTGCAAGAGCAACCCAAAACACAGCTTTCAAGTCTACGTGATGCACTCCTCCCTGGAGTTGGAGGATTTCGAACGCATCCGTTCCGCCGTGCAGGGCCGGGCCTGTACGATTATTGACCTGCCCGTAGCCGCCTCGGAGTTCGCGGAAATGCCCTGCTCCGAGCGCTGGCCCCGGGAGGCCTGCTACCGCATTTTCGCGGCGAAGCTCCTGCCGCAGGAACTGAACCGCGCCCTCTACTTAGATCCAGACCTAGTGGTCATCAACGACATCGCTTCCCTATACAATATGAATCTGGGCAATTACTTCTTCGCCGCCGCCTCCCACATGTTCGTGCAGATGGAGCTTTTCAGCCGCTACCGGCTGCGCCTGGCGAAAGACAGCCGCTACATCAATTCGGGCGTGATGCTCTTCAACCTGGCGCTGCTGCGCCGCGAGCAGGAGGAGGCATCCGTCTATGCCTACATCCAACGCAACCGCCGCCGGCTGTATCTGTTTGACCAGGACATCCTGAACGGCGTCTATCACCGCCGCACGAAGCACATCAACCCCCTGCTGTTTAACCTGGATGAGAAATATTTTCGTATGTACAACGCCAATCCCTACAATTTCGGCAGGCAGATTAGTTTGCCCTGGGTCAAACGGCACAGCGTCATCATTCATTTCAACGGCAAAAATAAGCCCTGGGGGGACAACTACCGCGGACGCTTCAAGGAGGAATTCTACGAGCCCTTTGCCCGGGCCATCGGCGTGCGGGTCGAGCCCGCGGGGAAACGGCCCAAGAGCCGTTTTAACGACTAGCCGGCAAAGCGGCCATGTGCACCGCTTTGGAAGGGGGGTACCCTCTGCTTGCCCCCCCGCTGGAAAAATAGAGTGAATGCCGTTATAAGATATTCAAATCCTATACAGCGTATTTTGATATCGAGTGCAAATAATACTAGTCAGCCGGGAAATCCAACCGCACGCACGGGAGTTCATGGCGCTTTTGGTCTTGACAATCACTAAGGAAAACTGTATAATGAAAGTACAAAAAAACGTACGGAAGGCATGCCTCTGACATGATCAAACAGAGCGAGGTCATATATTTTGGAAGTTTACACGCAAAAGTTAAGAGCGTTGTTCCCCGGCCTGCGGCTGCAATGCGGCATGGATGAACGGGGAATTCTTAGGGTGTCCGGCGAATGTGAGAGCTGGGCGCAGCTGGTGGACGCCGGCCACGCCGCGGCAAAGCTGGAGGGTGTGCAAGACGTCGTGAGCGACATGACAGTCAAAGGCATGGACTTGCCGAAAAAGGACTACTCCGCTTACAAACGCGCCGGGGAGGCCATCGGTACGGTGGCGGAGGTGGATGTCCTGATCATCGGAGCGGGCATTTCCGGTTGCGGCATCGCGCGGGAACTGGCCAAGTACGATTTGGACATTCTGGTGGTGGACAAGGCGGAGGACGTGGCCGCCGGCGCTACGAAGGCCAACAACGGCAACATCCATCCGGGGCACGCGGTCACGCCGGGCACGCTGAAAGCCACACTGAACATAAAAGGCAACCGCATGTACAGCAAATGGGCCGAGGAGCTGGGCTTTGCGCTGCAGCGCTGCGGCGCAATGGGCGCTATCACGGACGAACGGCTCCTTCCCATGCTGGAACAGGCCTATGCGGTTGCCGTAACAAACGGCGTGGACGGCGTCGCAGTCGTGGGCGCGAAGCAGGCCTGCGAGCTGGAGCCCGGCCTGGTTCCTGAGATGAACCGCATCGCGGCCGCCCTGTGGCTGCCCTCCATGGCACTGGTGGAGCCCTATCAGGCGGCGGTGGCGCTTGCCGAAAATGCCGCCGAAAACGGGGTGCGCTTCTGGTTTCACTGTACCGTCGCGGACATTCTGCATCAAAACGGCGCGGTACAGGGAGCCGTGACAAACCGGGGCGTCATCCGCGCCAAATATGTGATCAACTGCGCCGGCGTCTATGCCGACGATATCGCCGAAATGGCGGGCGACAAGTGCTACAGCATCCACCCCCGCAAGGGCGTGATTGCCATTCTGGACAAGAGCCGCGAACCGCGCTACGACAGCCTGACGGAGGTGCTCGACTTTGAATCGGTCATGGCGCAAAAGAAAGACCCCAACTCCAAGGGCGGCGGCATGTGCCGCACTCCGGAGCGGAACATCTTGATGGGGCCTTCCGCCCACGAGGTCCCGGATAAAGAGGATCTCTCCGCCACGCCGGAGGGCCTGGCCTACGCCATGGGGCGGGGTGAGCGCTCCGGTATCCGCTGCGGCGATATCATCCGCTTTTTCGCGGGTACGCGCCCGGCGACCTTCCGCGAGGATTTTGTAATCCAGATGTCTGCCGTTACGGAGGGTTTTCTTCATGTAGGCGGCATTCAGTCCCCCGGCCTGGCGGCCGCCCCCGCGATTGCCGAAAGGGTGGAGAATATCCTGAAACAGGAGGCCGGAGCACGCGGGGAGCCACTCAGCCAACGAGAGAATTATAACCCCATCCGCAAACGAAGCGTGGAATTCCGCCGTTTGAGCCGGGAGGAACAGCACGCGCTGATTCAAAAAGACCCGCGCTACGGCAGGATTGTCTGCCGCTGTGAGAGCATCACCGAGGGTGAAATTCTCGACGCGATCCGGTCACCGGTCGTGCCCGCGAGTATAGACGCCATAAAGCGCCGCACCCGCGCGGGTATGGGGCGCTGCCAGGGCGGCTTCTGCCAGCCCCGCGTGCTGGAAATTCTGGCGCGGGAGCTGGGGCGGGCCTGGACGGATATCTGTCTTGCGGATGATGGCAGTTATATATTGACGGCGGACAACCGCCCGGAAACGGGAGGCAACGCATGAAAGAATTGCATGTAGATATTGCCGTAATCGGCGGCGGGCCGGCCGGCCTCGCGGCGGCGGCGGAGGCAAAAAAACTGGGCATAGAAAACGTACTGCTGCTGGAGCGCGACAGAGAGCTCGGCGGTATTTTACAGCAGTGCATCCATGACGGCTTCGGCATACACCGCTTTCAAAAGCGGCTTAGCGGCAACCAGTACGCCCAGGCTTTTATTGATATGGCTATAGAGAGCGGCGTGAACGTAAAAACGGACACCATGGTGCTGGAGCTGACACCGGACAGGCGGATCTTCGCCTGCAACGGGCTGGAGGGCATGCTGGATATCCGCTGCGGCGCGGTCATCCTCGCCATGGGCTGCCGGGAGCGCACGGCCAGCCAGGTGCTGATTTACGGCGACCGGCCCGCGGGGGTCCTGACGGCGGGAACGATGCAGCGTTACATCAATATGGAGGGCTATCTGCCCGGGGAAAAGGCGGTCATACTGGGCTCCGGCGACATTGGGCTGATCATGGCCCGGCGCATGACCTTGGAGGGCATGGAGGTGGAGGGCGTCTATGAGCTGATGCCCAGTCCCGGCGGCCTGACCCGCAACATAGTGCAGTGCCTGGACGACTACGGCATTCCGCTGCAGCTCTCCACCACCGTCACGGCTGTACGCGGGAAAAGGCGCGTAGAGGGCGTAACGGTCGCGCGGGTGGATGAAAGCCGCAGGCCCGTCCCCGGCACGGAGCGGGAGATCGCCTGCGATTTGCTGGTGCTGGCCGTTGGGCTGATTCCGGAGAACGAGCTGAGCCAAAAGGCCTGTATCGAGTTGGACCCCGCCACGAAGGGGCCTTTGCTGGACGATCACTTTATGACCAGCGTTCCCGGCATCTTCGCGGCGGGCAATGTGGCGGTGGTGTTCGACCTGGTGGACTATGTCTCCCAAAGCGGGGAGGCCGCTGCCCGGGGCGCGGCCCTGTGGCTGAAAGGCGAACTGCCGGAAGCGCCGGACTTCGTCCCCGTGGAGGCGGGCGAAAACATCAGCTTTGTGGTTCCCCAACGGATTCGTAAAAACGGCAATGCGAACAGTGCCGTATTCTATATGCGGGTAACGTCGCCCCAAAAGACAGGCCGCCTGCGCTGTGAACAGCAGGGACGCTACATTTTGGATAAGCCCTGCCGCTATGCCGCGCCGCCCGAGATGCTGGCTGTGGAAGCGGCCTGGGAAGGGGACGGCGCGCTGTGGTTTTCGATGTCAGGAGGCGAATCATAATGGCGGAATATATCTGCATTGTCTGCCCCAACAGCTGCCGGCTGCGCGTGGAGGAGACAGAGAATGAAATCACGGTGCGCGGCCACGAGTGCAAGCGGGGCATCGCCCACGGCATCAGCGAACACGGCGCGCCCCTGCGGATGCTCACCACAACGGTGGCGGTCACGGACGGCAGCCTGCCGCGCCTGCCGGTCATCTCCACAGCCGAAGTGCCGAAAAGTAAACTGCGCGGCTGCCTGGATATCCTGTACCGCATGGAGGTCTCCGCGCCTGTACAGTGCGGACAGCTGATCTGCCCCGATATCTGCGGAACCGGCGTGGATGTTGTTGCGGGGAGGTCGATGGATGTTTCGGAAAACATAGGAAAGGTGGAAGAAAATAATGGACAGCGCAACCCTGGCCCGTCAATTGGGCGATTTAATCGGACATGACAAAATCATTACCGACCCGGAGGCCATTTTAACCTGTTCAAAGGATTACATCGGCTTCCGGCAGTATGAAAGGGGCGATAAAAAGTTCTGGGTACCTACGGCAGCTTGCGTCGCAAAGCCGCAAACCGCACAGGAAGTCAGCGCTCTACTCGCATTCTTAAACGAACATGGCGTGGATGTTGTACCCCGTACTGGTGGTTCCTGCGTCACGATGGGCTTGGAACCGGCGGAGGGCGGCGTGATTCTTGACGGCTCCGCCATGAATGAAATCCTGGAACTGAACGAGACCGACATGTGGTTGACTGCCCGCTGCGGCACGCCGCTGGAGTATACCGAAAATTACCTGAACGCGCGCGGATACACCTGCGGGCACTTCCCCCAATCCCTGCCGATGGCCCATGTGGGCGGCTTGCTTGCCACGCGCAGTATCGGCCAGTTTTCCACCCTCTACGGCGGCATTGAGGACTTGGTGGTGGGACTTGAAGCCGTGCTGGCAAACGGCGAAATCATCCAGATCAAAAACAACCCCAGACGTTCGGTTGGGCCGGATTTGCGGCAAATTTTCATCGGAAGCGAGGGTACGCTGGGCTTTATTACCCAAGCGACATTGAAGATTTTTCCCTATCTGCCGGAGGAACGCTGGATGCATTGTTACGGCATCAAAGGGATGGAGAGCGGGCTTGCCGCCATCCGGGAAATCATGGTGAAGGGCTACAAGCCCGCTGTGGTGTGCCTGCACGACCCCGTTGAGATGGAGCAGGATTTTGACAGTATCGCGCCGGAGGGCTATTGCCTGTTACTGCTGTTGGCGGAAGCTCCCAAAGCGGTAGCGGAGGCCATCGGCGCGGGCATTGAAAAGATCATGGAACCCTACGAAACCGTCGATCTCGGCACAAAACCGGTAGAGCATTGGCTGGTGTACCGGAACGATGCCTGCGACAGAATGGAAGGCGATGTATTCTATAAAAGGGGCCTCGTGGCAGATACCTGCGAAATATCCGCCCCCTGGTCGGTAATCGGGGATATCCACGCAGCCGTCTTGGAACGGATGCCCGAACAAGTGCCGACCATCGTATCCATCGGCGGCCATTCCTCCCACAGCTACATGCAGGGCACCAACATATACTTCACTTTCGGCGCGGTGGTGGACAAAGCCGAAGACGCCAGGCCGGTTTTCATGCGTATCATCAGCACGATTATGGAAGAAACTCTGAAGCGGGGCGGCAGCATCGCCCATCACCACGGTTCGGGTAAATACCGCACGCCCTGGATGGCGGAAGAACACGGTTCATCCTATGCGTTATTGCAAAAACTCAAGAGCAGCCTTGACCCGAATGGCATATTGAACAAGGGGGTGTTACTGCCCGCAGATACATCAACAGACTATTTATCTAACATCTAAATTCGCAGGGAACAGTTTTAACTGTTTAGAAAGGAATCAACACCATGTCTCTTGTCACTTTAAAAACAATCCTGGATGAGGCCAATGCCGGGAACTACGCCGTCCCCGCCTTCGACGTCGTGGACCATGCCTCCGCCGAGGCAGTGGTCCAGGCGGCGGAGGTGCAGAAGCGCCCTGTGATCCTCATGGTGCCGGAAGCGGCGTTTCCCCTGATTGACACAAAGGCCTTTTTCTCATTTTTAGTGCGGCTGGCCGAAGGGGCAAACGTTTCGGTGGTCCTGGAGCTGGACCACGGGCAGAGCTTTGCGGGCGCAATGCAAGTGATCCATGCCGGATTTTCGGCAGTGATGATCGACGGTTCTGCCCTGCCCCACCGGGAGAACATCGCCCTGACGAAGAAAATCGCGGAGGTTGCCCATGCCGCCGGGGTCAGCGTGGAGGCGGAAATCGGGCACGTAGGCGGCGGGGAAGGCAGCTTTGAGGGCAGTGTCGTGGACGAAAGCCTGTATACCAAGCCCGAGGACGCCCGGCAATTTGCGGAGGAGACCGGCGTGGACGCTTTGGCCGTCGCCATCGGGACAGTTCACGGCGTATACAAGGGTACGCCGAAATTGGATTTGGACCGGCTGGCGGAGATCAAGCAATGTGTCTCGGTTCCCCTGGTGCTGCACGGCGGTTCCGGCCTTTCGGACGCGGATTTCAGGGCAGCCATTGCAGGCGGCATCAACAAAATCAACCTGTTTACGGAAATATCCATGGCGGCCGTGGCGCAAAGTCTGGAGTATTGCAAACAGCGGGACAACAGACTGCACTTTGCGGAACTGGTTCTGGCTGGGCAAAAGGCGGTGCGTGAAATCGCTTTCCGCTATCTGGAACTATTTGGACAAAAACGATGAAAGAATATATCATTGCCGTCGACCGCGGCAGCACCAATGTAAAAGCGGTGGTGTTCAACACCAGAGGCGAGGAAATCCTGGTTTCCGTCTGCGCCAGCCCCAAGCCGGTATCCCTCCGGCCCGACTGGTGGGAACAGGACATGGACGAAATCTGGGAAAGTGCCGCGAAGGCCATCCGGGGCGTTTTCGCGGAAGAAATCCGGCCGGAGGATATCCTGGGGGTGATCGTCACCGGGCAGGGCAACGGCCTGATGCCCATCGATAAAGACGGAAATCCCGCCGGAAAAGGTATTCTTTCGACGGACAGCCGCGCGGCCGAGATTGTCTCTGGGTGGCAGGCGGACGGCCGCTACGAGCAGGCGCTTCGGACGGTGCACCTGCCCTTTGCCGCCGGTTCGCCGCTTCCGCTGGCGGCCTGGTTCCACACAAATGACCCGGCAGTATTCGAAGCCATGGACAAGCTGCTGTTCTCCAAGGATTGGGTGCGCTACAAGCTCTGCGGCACGGTCTGCACCGACCCCAGCGACGCCAGCGGGGCGGGGCTGATGGATTTGTGCAAGAGTACCTATGCCTATGACGTCTTTGACTTGCTGGGCGTCGGATGCATTCGGGACAAATTGCCGGAAATCCGCCCCTCCCATCAAGTGGCGGGTTCCGTCACAAAGGAAGCCGCGGCACGGACCGGGCTTCTGGCGGGCACCCCCGTGTTCTGCGGCGCCCACGACATCGCGGCCTACCCCTTCGGCATCGGTTCGGCGGACCCAAAACAACTGGTCTGCGCCGCGGGCACCTGGGGCATGAATCTCCTTCCGGCCAAAAGCCTGGACGGGTTGCCCGCAGCCCTCTACCACAGTGTGCCCGGCTATTATCTGACCGGTGTGGGTGACGGGAATTCCGGCGGCTGCCTGGACAATATGCTCGGCACCCTCTGCGGGGAGGAAAAGCGCCTGGCCGCCGCGCAAGGCCGCTCGCTGTACGACTATATAGAGGACGGGCTCCTCGACCGCGAACCGACGGGCATTTTGTTCCATCCCTTCCTGTTCGGGAGCGACGTCGGCGCGTCCTTTTATGGAATCAAAAACTGGCACAGTAAGACGGATATTCTCCGGGCCGTCTACGAGGGCATCGTGATGGGGCACTGCGCCAACATCCGCGCGATTCCGGGGCACGGGGCGGTTGATTTCATCTGGCTCATCGGGGGCGCCTCGAAGAGCGCGGTGGTCGGTCAGTTGTTTGCCGATATCACCGGCTTTCCGGTGAAAGTCCCCGCCGTCCGGGAAGTGACCGCCCGGGGCGGGGCGCTGAACGCACTGGTGGGTTTGGGCATCTGCAAGGATCACGCTGAAGCCGCCATTCCGGTATCCGTCAGGGCGGAATACCTGCCAAACCCCGATATGCAAGAATTTTACGCGCGGAAATTCGCAATTTTTGAGGAGTTGATGCAAGTCAATTCCGGGATCTGGACCAAATTGAGTTGTCTGTGTAGGGCGTAACGCCCCCGGTACGCCGAAAGCCAAAGACTCGTCCAATGGTGCGCCGAGGGCGTCACACCCTACAATATGCAAAAAAAAACAAGGAGAAAGTGAAACAATGAAACTGGTATGCCTATGCGACATCGCGATCCCCCAGGCCATCATGGAACCTATGAAAGAACTGGAAAAATACGGCCTGGAGGTCGTCTTCGTGGACGACGCGGGGATACAGAGCGCCGAAACCTTTACCGAGGCCATGATCAAGGCAGAGCAGGAAGGCGCGGACGCCTGCCCAGCGGACCCCAACTTTGTGGAAGCGGTCCGGGACGCGGATATCGCGGTCGTGCACGTCTCCCCGGTGAACACCGCGGTGCTGGAAGCCGCCGCCAAACTCAAATGCGTGGCCGTGCTGCGGAGCGGCATCGAAAACGTACAGGAACAACTGTGCCGCGAGCGGGGCATCCGCATCGTCAACGCGCCGGGACGCGGTGCCCACTCCGTCGCCGATTTTACCGTGGCGCTGATGCTGGCGGAGGCGAAAAACGTCACCAGAGGACACAAATACCTCATGGAAGGCAAATGGGTCAGGCAATTTCCCAACCGCAAATATATCCACGACCTGCGCAACTGCACGGTGGGCATCATCGGCGCGGGCCAGATTGGCCAAAAGGTCATCGACCGGCTGCGGGGCTTCGGCTGCGCAATCCTGGTACACGATCCGTTCTTGTCGGACGAGGAGATCACGCGGCTGGGCTACAATCCCGTCTCCCTGGAGACACTGCTGAGCCAGTCGGATTTTGTTTCGCTGCATTTGCGGCTGTCAGAAAAAACACAAAATTTCATTACAAAGCGCGAACTGGATGTGATGAAAGAGACGGCTTATCTGATCAATACCGCCCGCGCCGGCCTTGTGGACGAAGCGGCCCTGGTGGAAACCTTGCAAAACAAGCGCATTGGCGGCGCGGCGCTGGATGTGTTTCAGGAGGAGCCCCTGGGTGCGGACAGCCCCTTCCTGCAACTGGACAACGTCACCCTAACGCCGCATCTGGGGGGCACTTCCGCGGATACCGTCTCCAATTCCGTGGAGATCATTAAGAACGCACTGACGGAATTATTTGAAAGCGGTGCTTTTTCGTAAATGATTGTCCGAAAGGAACACAACATGAAAAAATACATCCTGGTGCTGGACGCAGGGACGACGAGCATCAAAGCCTTGGTGTTTGACCGGAATTTAGAGTTACTCGGCATGACCTCTCAAACGATGGACAGCATCTTTCCCGGCCCCCGTATGGTGGAGCAGGACCCGGAGGAGCTCTATCGCCTGGTGGTGGAAAGCGGCAGAAACGTGATGGATAAGTTGGGCATATCCGCCGCGGAGATCGCCTGCGCGGGCATCACCAACCAACGGACATCCTGGTTGATGTGGGATGGTAAAACCCGAAAGCCCCTGTGTAACCTGATTACCTGGCAGGATACGCGCGGCGTTGATTATTTACGGGAACTGGTCACAGACAACGAAGCTTTTCATACCCGGTTCCCCGGTATGGCGCCTCTCATACCGGCGATTTATACGCCGGTTTCAGTGGCCTCTACTGCGAGGAAGCTTCCGCAGTTTGCGGAGGCGTTGCAAAAAGATAACGTGAAATGGGGCAATGTGGACGCCTGGCTGTTGTATAACCTGACCGGCGGCGAGTCCTTTGCCACCTCCGGCAGCACGGCAGGGAACAGCACGATGTTGGATATGCCCTCCGGTATGTGGGAAGCGTCCATTGCCGAATTTATGGGCATGCGCCCGGATATGTTTCCTGAAATCAAAGAAGAGAACGCGTTTTACGGCACGATCCGCGCGGATATCTTCGGCTCCGAAATCCCGGTGTACAGCATGTCGGCGGATCAGCAGGCCGCCATGTTCGCGCAGGGATGTTTTGCCCCAAATGTGGCGAAATGCACGAACGGCAGCGGCACCTTTGTCAATGTCAACATCGGCGAAGAATACAAAACATTTGGAGAGTTTTATACCACGATCGCGTGGAAGCTGAACGGCAAAATCAGCTATATGTTTGAGGGGAACTCCTATACGACGGGCAGCAGCCTGGAATGGGCGCAAAATCAGATGGAATTGTACGGAAGCGTGGAACAGCTTGACAGGGACGCGGCCGCGGTGCCCGACAGCAACGGTGTGTATTTTGTGCCGGCCCTCGGGGGCCTTCCCGCCCCGTATAACGACATGACAGCCCGCGCTTCTTTTATGGGGATCAGCCCGGGGGCGACCCGCAAGCATTTTGCGCGCGCGGTGCTGGACTCTGTTGCCTTCGCGGCTTCCGACGTCGTCACCGAATTTATTGCGCTAGGAATTCATATAGAAAAGCTGAATGTTTCGGGAGGGGTTTCCAACAGCGACATCGTGGTGCAGCTGATGGCAAACCTGCTTGGCAGGGAGATTGCACGACCTCTTTCTGTGGAAGCGACCGGTTACGGCTCCGCCGCATTTGCCGCGACCAATCTTGGATGGATTTCATTTGAGGAAATCCGGGACGGAATGAAAGCGCATACAGTGTTCCTTCCGGACAGAAATACGGAGCGGGACAGAGCGCGCCTTGCGATGTGGAAAAAAGCCGTAGAACGCTCATTGCGGTGGCTGGACTAGAAAAACACATTGACCAGAGTTACCCAGTACATAAAATATGATATAAGGGGAATTGTTGCTATGGAAAAAAGACTGAAGCACCCGGATTACATGACAACGCGCGGCGAACGTCTGAGCTACTGGTCCTATTTTATCGGGCAGAACCTTACCTACTCGCTGTTGGTCATCATTCTGCCGACCTTCCTGTTGATGGTTGGGGTAGACGTCACAAAGATTGCCGCGGCGATTTTTATTGTCAAGGCCTGGGACGCCGTGAACGATGTCTTTTTTGGCATTATTTTTGACAAGGCAAAATTCAAGAACGGCCAGAAGTGCATGCCCTGGATTCGGATATCCGTCCTTTTGCTCCCCTTCGCCTCTCTTCTGATGTATCTGATGCCCGGAGGTTTGAGCGAAAACGGGAAAGTGTTATGGTTTATTGTGGCTTATATTTGTTGGGATACTGCCTATACACTGACCGATGTGCCCATATTCTCCCTGGTCACCAGCATGACGAACAACCTGAAAGAACGCAACAATCTTTTATCCATAGGCAGAATCTTCGCGACGGGTGCCCAGGCCGTTCTCTTTTTGGCCTGTACAGTGCTGGTCAGCGAGCAGGTGGGCGTGAGCTTTACCATCGTGGCCATCTTCGCATGTATTGCTTCCCTGCTGTTCATGATTCCCATAGGCGTCATGGGCCGCGAGCGGATTGTGCCGGAAACCGAAGAAGAGTCCTATACCGTTCGCAGCATACTGAAATACCTGGGCAAAAACAAATATTTGTTGTATTTCTACATCGGGTACACGATATCCAGTTTGTTCGCGACTACGCTGGCGGTGGACCTGTTTGTCTCCTATTATCTGTTTGGCAGCGCGCTGTTCAGCACCCTGATCAACGTGATTTCGATGGGGCCAATGTTCCTTGTGGCCTTATTTATACCGAAGCTGCTGCAGCGGTTTGACAAGTTCAAACTGTTCCGGAATTGTACGGTTCTAGCCGTGGTGCTCGGTTTTGTCATTTACTTTGTAGGCTACAAGAATATGACGATATATATTATATTGGCTGCCTTGCGCGCGGTTCCGCTTGCCGTTGTGGTCATTTTGGGTCTGACTTTCACGCCGGACTGCGTGGAATACGGTCTGTATAAAACCGGAATCGACGCGCGCGGTCTCGCCTTTGCCGTGCAATCCTTCGCGGTAAAGTTCGCCAGTGCCGCGCAGTCTGTAGGCCTGTTTATTTTAGGCCTGTTCGGTTGGGCCACCATAGAGGCGGCCAACTTTGCCGAGCTGGAAACACTGAACATCACCCAGTCGGCAACTGCGCTGAAGGGGCTGTGGATTACTTATATACTGGTGCCGACCATAGGCGGGCTGCTGTCGCTAATCCCCTATTTACTGTACAAACTGAACGACAAAGATGTTCAGGTTATGGCAAAATGCAATTCCGGTGAAATTACAAAGGAAGAAGCGGAGAGGCAATTGTCCCGCAAATATTGATTCGGTCTTATGAAAGAAATCGTTGATTCAATGAAGTGATTATAGATATCGACCGATAAATTTTTGGATGGTACCGTAATACAGTTCACGGTCATGGCCCGCCTCGGCGTGCCCCGCTCCGGGTATGACCAGCAGCTCCTTTTCACAGGCGGCCGCGTCATAAACCTCTTGGAGCATCCGAAAAGGTACAAACTCATCTGCGTCGCCGTGAATAAACAACGTGGGGGTTCTGGATTTTTTTACCTGCTCCACACAGGAAGCCTCTTTGATCGAAAAGCCCGATTTCATGCGGACAATCGTATCCAGCGCGGAAAGGCCGATCGGAATCAACGGGCCGAGGCGCAGAGTTCCTCTTGCCTGCGTAGCGAACTCATCAACAACAGAGGTGTAACCGCAGTCCTCAATTGCGCAGATCACATTGTCCGGCAAAGGTTCCCCTGTGGTCATCATCACGGCAGCGCCTCCCATGGAGGTGCCATGCAGGACGATGCGCGGGTTATCATATTCACGGTTGAGATAATCGATCCAGGCACAGATGTCAATGCGGTCCAGCCACCCCATGCTGACCGCCTTGCTTTCACTTTCACCGTGCCCGCACAAATGCGGCAGGAGCGCGTTGAAACCCCATTCATGAAATACTTTCACCAATCCGCCGTAGTCCCGGGGGCAGCTGCTCAGGCCGTGTATTCCGATGAGCCAAAGATTGGAAGGCTTTTCGTTCAGAATCACCTCCGCATGAAGGCGCTCCCCTCTGGGAGAGATGGTAACGACCTGCTTCCGTTCCTGCTCAGTATACCACTTCACGCCCGCCTGATAGCAGGAAAAATAGGGCTTGTTGTAGAAGTCCCCAAGTCCGGACGCATCGCCGAGAAGATTCCCGACAAAGTTGTCCAACCAGCTGCTCGGCGCCTTTTCCGCAACCCCGTCCCTGCCCGCGAGAATGTCTTCTGTGGGCCTGCCCGCAAAACCGCGGGAGCCGGCCTTTCTGGAGAGCAGCTGACTGTGAAGGAAACTGCCAAGGGCGAAATAGGCCGCCCCTGCGCCCACTGCCAAGCCCGCAGTACGGGTGAGCATGTTACGTCTATTCGGTTTTTTCGCCATGATTATGATCATCCTTTCTGCAATGTACATTTTGTTGTACTTGTATTATATAATCTCAAGTTTGCACTTGTCAACATAGATCGGGACACCGCAGAAAAAACAACTATTTACAGAAGAGCGCTACCATCAACTGAGTTTTTAAATAAATTACCCCATGAAAAGTGAGGTTCAGAACATGCTTCCTTCACCCTATAAAAAAGGATGGCTGGTAACAACCGGTATTGCCAAAATGCTGCTCGGCGCGAAAGAGGGAGATCGTATCCCCACAGTTCAGGAGTGCGTCGATCAGTTGCACATCTCCCGCGGGATGGTACAAAATGCGTTGCAAACCTTGCGTGAGGAGGGTGCCATTACTTTGGAAAAACGGGGCAATGCAGGTACGTTTATCCTGTCGCTGGACCAAAGTGTTTTATTTCGGCTGGCGGATATCCACTTTATTACAGCTTCCATGCCCATACCCTTTTTCGATGGTTTTTCCGGTCTTGCCTCCGGGGTATCTTTTTGCATGGACAGCTGCCCGGTGCCCTTTAATTTTGCTTTTGTGCCGGGAGCCGGCAACCGCGTGGATGCTTTGCGGCGGGGCGTTTATGATTTTGTGGTTCTTTCCCGGGCTGCCGCGGCGTATCACGTCACGGCCGACCCTTCGCTGGAACTGATGATGACCTTGGAAAACAGCAGTTATGCGGAGCCCTTCGTCTTTTGTTCCCGCGGGGAAGCGATTACGGAACCCAGAGACGGCATGACCATTGCGGCCGACCCCAACGCGACGGACCAGTTTCAAATCACACAGCAGCTGTGCAGAGGGAAGGATATAAAACTGCTCTTGCATACCTTCGTTTCCTGCAGAGCCTTGTTTTTGGAGGGGGAGGCGGATTGTGTGGTGTACTACAAAAACGATTGGACCCAGACGGAAGGCATTTGGACCCACCCCTTGCCGACCTCTTTTCAGAGTGATTTCTATACACCCGCAATCCTTGCACGGAAGAGCGACCAAGCCATCGGCCAGATTCTGTATATGTACTTACAGGACGACGCAATCGCCCGGATTCAAAAACAGGTAGTCAACCGGGAAATTCAACCGCAGTTTTGATGCATGGTGTTTTATATGGATATAAAATCGTTCCTATTCTTAATGTTTATTGTATTTATCACTTCAATTATCCATAGCGCGACGGGCTTCGGCGGCGCCCTTCTCCTCTCCCCCGTTTTGTCCCTGTTTATAAGCGACAGCAAAGAGGTAACCTCCTCCCTTGTGATAATGGGCATAATAACAAACATTATCATGCTCCTCAGAATAAAGTTTGAGGCGGATATCAAACAGGTTCTTATCATGACATTTTTCAGTGTGTTCGGAATTCTTGCGGGCACATACACGTTACATTCCATCAACACATACGCGATAAAAATTGCTGTGGGCATCATCACTGCGGCAACGGGTCTTGTTTTACTTTTTAACTATACGGTCAAATTAAAAAAACCGCATATCGCCGGAGGCGTAACGGGATTTTTAAGCGGCTTTCTAAACGCTTCGTCGGGGCTGAGCGGTCCGCCTGTGGTTATTTTCTTTTCCAATCAAAATATCAGCAAGAACGCGTTTTTGTCAACTGTAACTTTATATAGTTTTTTTATCAATATAATCACTCTTGTTACTTTTGTTTTTTCATCTACCATAACAATGCCGGCAATTCGGTTTACCCTTTTCAATTTACCCTGCATACTGACGGGCTCGTTCCTCGGAATAAAAATTTCGGGCAAATTGAACGGCCCGGCTTTCCGTAAAATCGTCATCTGTATGATCATAACAATAGGGGTATTCTTGATTATACGGACGATTTTAGCTTAAATATAAATTACATAATAAAAAACACACTCTATTTTGGACCATATTTATAAATCAATAACTTTTATGCCACAATAATTGGAGAAAATCACCATGTTTCATGCGTACACTCCTACCCGCATCCTGTTCGGTACGGGGCAGCTGAATGATTTGCACAAGCAGGCCATGCCCGGCAAAAAGGCGATGGTCGTCATCTCAGGCGGAAAATCCGGGCGCGGCTTTCTGCCGCGCTTGAAGGAACAGATGAAATTGTGCGGCGTGGAGTTCAGCCTGTTTGACAGGGTGGAGTCCAACCCGCTCAAATCCACCGTGGAGGCGGGCGCCGCGTTTGCCCGCAAGCACAGCTGCGATTTTGTGATCGCGCTTGGCGGCGGCAGCGTGATGGACGCGGCCAAAGTGATGGCGATGAACGCCGCGAATCCCGGCGATTTGTGGGATTACGTTGCGGGCAGCACGGGCAAGGGGCTTCCGGCAAACAACCGCGCGCTCCCACTCGTCGCCATCACGACAACGGCGGGGACGGGCTCCGAGGTGGACGCCTATGGCGTCATCACGAACCCGGACACGAACGAAAAGATCGGAATCGGCGGGCGGGCGGACATGTTCCCCGTGCTGGCCATAGTCGATCCGGAGTTGATGACCAGCGTGCCGCCGCGCTTCACGGCGTATCAGGGCTGGGACGCACTGTCTCACAGCATGGAGGGCTATATCGCCAATACTGCGAACCTGATGAGCGATATGTACGCGCTGACCGCGATTGAAAGCGTCAGTCACAGCCTCGCGGCGGCGGTGCGGGACGGCAGCAACATGAACGCGCGGGAAAAAGTTGCCTTTGGCAACACACTGTCGGGCCTTGTAATGGTGACCGGGAGCGTGTCCAGTCAGCACTCCCTGGAGCATGCGCTGTCGGCGTATCATCAGGACTTGCCGCACGGCGCGGGACTGATCATGCTGTCCAAGGCATATTTTACGCACTTCATCCATGCGCATGTCTGCGACGACCGTTTTTTGAAAATGGCACAGGTGATGGGAACCGCGGATGCGAAGGAGCCGATGGATTTTATCGCTGCGCTGGACAAATTGCAAAAGGACTGTGGTGTCGCCGATTTGAAGATGTCGGATTACGACATCAAGCCGGACGAGTTTGAAACGCTGGCCAAAAACGCGAAAGCGACGATGGGCCGGCTGTTCCTGTGCGACAGGAGTGAGTTGAGCCTTGCGGACTGCGTCAAAATTTACAGTGAGGCTTATCGATAAGGCGGGCAGCCCTCCTCCGCCAGGGTGGTTTTTAGCGGGGCGGACACGAGGCCCGCCCCTACAAAATGCTTTACACCGTCTTAAAAATATGCGCAAAGGGATTTGGCACATTGGCCTTGGTGCCCTTGAGTTTTGCCTGTACCAGCAGTTTCATGCCGGTCATCATCGGGATGGGCGCCAGCCGCAAAGGGTTGACCTGCATCAGGTTGCACATGGCGGCAGCAGAGGCGCACAAATCGTTGCAGTAGCCGCTGAAATAGACGTTCTTTTTGCCCAGGCGCCGCAGCAGCAGGTCCCCCACTTCCTCGATGGCACAGTGGCCCACCACCAGCACTTTGCCCGTCAACGCCTCGATTTCCGCCTTGTCGTGGCCCTTGCCCATCACCATGGTCCAGCCGCCCTTGCCGTCGTAGTCGTAGGCCAGCACCTGCAGCAGGGTCATGGGGTTGTTTTTGCAGCCCTCGCGGCAGTGGCGCTCCTTGCCGCATATCAGCCGGACGTCCTCCGGAAATTTCTGGAGTAAATCGTAGGGATAGACTTTGTCGAAGCCGGAGAGGTCACCGACCAGCTCGATGCCCTCCAGGCCGGTCACGCCGCCGGAGTAGCCGCGCTCCACCGCGAGCTTCAGGTGGGGCACGTCCTCCAGCGTCAGGCCGAAGAGCCTGGCGCCCACAATGTCCGCGGCGACTACGTTTTTGCTGCCGATCAGCACTTTAAACGGCAAAACGGCTTCGTCCGCGAAGGCCAGCACCGGGTAGTGGCCGTAGACGGTCGCCTCCACGCCCTCGGTCAGGCAGAAATCCGGCTGGATGTAGCCCAGCACGTCGGCCAGCTTATAGGGCAGGTTGTAGTTGTGGTCCGGCCGCCGGTCATTTTGCTGGGGGAAGGCCCACTGGTTTTTCACGCCCAGGGTGACGCCCGCCATAGAGTGGGTCTTGAGCTTGGGCAGGCTGATGTAGAGATTTTGGTCCTTCTGTTCAATCAGGCGCTCCGCGATGAACTTCGGTATCTCGAACGTGGTGCCGCGATAGCCGCACGCGTCCTCCGCCTCCGGGGCCTTTCCGCGGAATTCGAAGACCGTGTTCTCCTCCTCGTCCAAATACACCTGTTTGGCGCCCAGCCTATTGCAGATTTCGCTGTAGCCCGTTATCTCGAACACCAGCCGGGTAAAATTGCTCTGGGTGGAATTTTCGAAGAGGTAGATGTCCCGCGCGCCGGCGTCTCTCCAGTATTGGATGACCGCCTCTATCAGCTCCGGGCGGGTGTAGCAGTAGGGCTTGCTGTCGATTCCGTTGGGTTTTAAATACACGTCTCCGCTGGATTTCAGCAGTGATTTGCCGCCAGCCGCGTCGAAGATTTCCTTCACGGCTGTGAAAACCTCTTTTTTCAGGGCTTCATTGAGCGGCTGAAACCGGGTAAAACTTTCCTGTTGGTGCGCCGCTTCCAGGCGGCGCAGGGTAACCGTTGCTTTTTTTGGCATCACAATCAACCCTTTCTTAAATTATATGCGTCTCGTTCAGAATACCGATAGAATTATAACACATAATTTTAATTTAAGCGCGGAATGTGAAAAAATTTATTGAAAGTGACCGCTGGGTTGCCCTTGAACCATCCAAAAATAATTGAGAACCGCGAAAAACCATTTGACAAGCGAAATCCTTTATGTTATAATGCCTTCCGCCGCATATTTCGGGCTATTTAGAGCGCCTAAAAAACGGTGCTTACAAAGTCGGCTTCGGCCGCGCCTGAGAATAGCGAGTCCGGCGGGCACGTCCCGCCATTTAGAAAGAGGCATGCTATGTACGCAATCATCGAAACCGGCGGCAAGCAGTATAAGGTGGAGGCAGGGCAAATCCTGTTCATCGAAAAGCTGGACGCCGCGGAAGACAGCGCAGTGGTCTTCGACAAGGTCCTCGCGCTCCAGAAGGACGGCAAGCTGCTGGCCGGCGCCCCCTATGTGGAAGGGGCAAGCGTGGACGCAAAGGTGCTAAAAAACGGCAAGGCGAAGAAAATCACGGTCTTTACCTACAAGGCCAAAAAGAACGAAAAGCGCAAGCTGGGCCACCGGCAGCCCTACACCAAGGTGGAAATTACCGCGGTCAACGCATGATCCGGGTGACACTGTACCGGGTGAAGCACAGCTATTTGGGCTTTCGCGTCGGCGGACACGCGGGCGCCGGCCCCTTCGGACAGGACATCGTCTGCGCGGCGGTCTCCTCCGCGGCCCTGTTGGCGGCCAACACCCTGGCGGCCCACTGGGACTGTGAGGCACTACAGCAGGGAGGTACTTTGACACTGCGGGTTCAAACCGCGACCGAATCGACAGACGCCATCCTGAAGAGCTTCGCGGCCCACATGCGCGCACTGGAACAACAATATCCAAGGCATATCAAATTGATCTATGGAGGGAAAGGCAATGCTGAAAATCAATATTCAACTCTTTGCACATAAAAAGGGAATGGGCTCCACCCGCAACGGCCGGGACTCCGAATCCAAACGCCTGGGCGTGAAGCGCGCGGACGGGCAGTTCGTGCTCGCCGGCAACGTCCTGGTGCGCCAGCGGGGCACCCACATCCATCCCGGCAACAACGTGGGCCGGGGCTCGGACGACACCCTGTTCGCGCTGATTGACGGAAAAGTCAAGTTCGAGCGCAAGGACAAGGACCGCAAAAAGGTCAGCGTCTACGCGCTGGAGCAGGCACTGCCGACCTCTTGACGCGCAAGCCCGCGTGGCCGTTCACAGCCTGAAAGGGGAATTACCATGAGTATCCTTTGGTTTTTGAGTTCGTTGTGGAATCTTTTTTCAATGATTCTCTACGGTACGTTCTTCGCCAAGTAAAGGGCGTATAATACCAATCTCAATAAGATTCATCACGATAAAATCGGTGCAAAACCGCATACAGTAAACGGTTTTGCATCGATTTTATCTACTCATTTAATTGAAATTGGTATAATATGTTTGACAGAGCCCGCCGCGCCTAGGAACGACTCCAGGTCGTTTACGCGTACCCCGGCGGGACAGTTTATCGCGGACGGTAGTTTTCTGCCGTTTTTTTATATGTTGCGGCATTTTTTTCGCCGCCGCGCCGTTTTCAGGTGACAAGCCTTCAAATATATGATATTATTAAAATGTTTTCGGTAAATACTCCACTTTATAGGGAGCCGCACAGGCGTTGCCGCAACGCGCCAATAAAATCGCACCGCGTCTAACTTCTACAATCTAAAATCCAAACATCTAAATTATGGGGTGATTATCTATGCATCTTCAGGTAATCAAACAGGTCTGGCCGGAATGGGAAGTCGATACCCTGCTCGGGGAGGGTACCTTCGGGAAAGTCTACCGGCTGACGGCGGGAGAGCGCCGCGCCGCACTGAAAGTCATTGAGATTCCGCAGAACAGCGCCGAGGTGCGGGAGGCGGTCGGGGACGGCATGGAGGAAGCCGCCGTCTCGTCCTACTACGAAACCATCGTGCGCAACATCGCCAGCGACATGGATTTGCTGAGCGAGCTGCCCGTGCTGGTGCGCTGCGAGGACTATAAAGTGCTGAAAAAGGCCAGCGGCATCGGCTGGGTTCTGCTCGTCCGCATGGAGCTGCTGACCCCTCTGCCGGTCTACGCCAAGCAGAACCCCCTCGGCCTGGCAGATATCCTGCAAATCGGCAACGACATCTGCAGAGCCCTGGAGGTCTGCGGCGGCCACGGCCGCCTGCACGGCAACCTGAAGCCGGACAATCTCTTCCGTACTGAAGACGGCCATTGGAAGCTCGGCGACATGGGCCTCGCCCAGCACCTGGACCGGACCATGTCCGGGCCGGTGAAAAAGAACGCCTTCGCCTACATCGCGCCGGAACTGTTCCGCGGCGCCCCCTACGAGAGCGGTGCCGATTTGTACGCGCTGGGGATGATTCTTTACCGCCTGTGCAACGAGGATCGGCTGCCGTTTTGCCCCCGTCCGCCGCAGCGGGTCAGCGTGCAGGAACGGGATGCCGCGCTGCAAAAGCTGTTTTCGGGGGATCCGCTGCCCGCGCCCTCCCAGGCGGACCCGGCGCTGACCGACGTGATTCTGAAGGCCTGCGCCCACCGCCCCCAGGAGCGCTACGGGAGCCCGGCTCAGCTGCGTCAGGCGCTGGAAGCGCTGCTCCCGCGGGCCGAAGCGCCACCGCCCCCCGCGGAGGAGCGCTTCGCACAGCCGGACGGTTTTATTCTGACGGAATTCGGCGGAACCCACGCCCCAGCGGAAAGTTGGGATTCCGTGCTGGAAAAACCGGCGGCTCTCGGGCCTATGGCCGCGCCTCCGGTCGCGGCCACTCCGGCTGTGCCGACTCCGAACGCGGCGATCCCGGAGAGCTTTTCTCCTCCTCCGCCGGAGCCTGTTTCGCCCCCAGCACCAATTCCGACGGCACCCGCACCGGCAGCTACTGCGGCGGCGCCGGAATCCGGGTTCCAGTTTCAGCCCCAGGCCCTGGCGGAGATAGATGCCCTCCATCCCGCCGCGCAGCAACCGCAGGAAGCTTTCCCGCCACCACAGGTGGCGATGCCGCCCCAGGTGGCTCCGCCCCAGGGCTTCCCGCAACCGGCGGAGAACCCCGCGTATCCGGCACAGGAGCAGCAGCCCGCCGCCCAGGGATACTTTCAGCAACAGGCAGACCAGCCCTATCCTCAACCACAGGCGGCGATGCCGCGGCAGACAGAGATGCCATTCCCGCCGCCCCAAGGATCAATCCTGGAGGAGCTGTCGCCGTCGGAGAAACCGCTCGCCAAGCAGGATGTCAGTA
>Ga0123353_10000219_pt1 | contig 72263 bp, 61 predicted proteins | sample TergutLab28metaG_3_FD_92763 | JGI IMG/M metagenome (GOLD analysis project Ga0123353, IMG submission 92763) | Labiotermes labralis P3 segment gut microbial communities from Petit-Saut dam, French Guiana - Lab288 P3 | ecosystem: Host-associated > Arthropoda: Insects > Digestive system > Gut ... | reverse complement strand
TGGTCAAGGATGGTCGTTCCTTCACGAAACGACCGCCCAAACGGTAATAATGTAAAAATTCGTTTCTCAAAACGGAGCCGGTAATTTTTCGTCAACGGCTCCAACTGCTAATAGTCGGCTTGTTCTATTTTGTTAAATTTGTCCTTGATGCTGTCGAAAACTACAACACCCCCCACTTATAATATACACATTTTTTGCCGTGTATCCACTGTGCAAAAGCGTGCCGCTCCTTGCGTTTTACGAAAAAAAACCTAGAATACCGGTATGTCCGTTTATCAACGATGTATCCATCCGGCGTGCGGAAAACAATTCGGAATCGAAGAAGTTCTGCACGCCTGTCCCGCCTGTGGTGAACTTCTCGATGTCGAATACGATTGGGACAAAATTGCTCCACCGAAGTCGCTCCAACACTTTGAGCAGTTTTGGCAAGAACGTTCCAATCCGCACCGATTGAGCGGAGTCTGGCGATTCCACAATCTGCTCCCCTTTCTTCCACTGGAACAGTGTGTTACTATCGGCGAAGGGCAGACGCTCCTGCAACAAGCCAGTCGGGTTGCCCCGTACACCGGCTTGAAGGAAGACCGACTGTACCTGCAATACGAAGGACTCAATCCGTCTGGCAGTTTCAAGGACAATGGAATGTCGGCGGCGTTTTCGCACGGATCATTCGTCGGAGCCAAAAAAGCGGCATGTGCTTCCACCGGCAACACCAGTGCATCGCTGGCAATTTACTCCGCCTGCACTGGCTTGATGCAGTCGGTCATTTTCATCGGATCAGGAAAGATCGCTTATGGAAAATTGTCGCAAGCATTGGATTACGGGGCGAAAACCATCCAAATCCAAGGGGATTTCGACGATGCAATGGCACGTGTACAGCAAGTTTCCAAGGAACTCGGCATTTATCTTGTGAACAGCGTCAATCCGTTCCGACTGGAAGGACAAAAGACGATTATGTTCCGCGTGTTGGAAGCACTGCGTTGGGAAGTGCCGGACTGGATCGTTGTGCCCGGCGGCAATCTCGGCAATTCCAGCAGTTTTGGCAAAGCATTCATTGAACTACACCGTCTAGGACTCATTGATAGGGTTCCACGATTGGCAGTGATCAATGCCGTCGGAGCAAACACACTGTACCGACTGTACGAACGGGAAAAATTGCGATGGAACGGCGGAAAATACGACAAGTCCCTTGCCCAAAAGTTTTTTGATCAGATGACGGCGGAGGGACGAAAGGCTTCGACGATTGCCAGTGCCATTGAGATCAATCGTCCCGTCAATTTGTCCAAATGTCTTCGGGCGTTGGATTTTTGCAACGGCATTGTTCGGGAAGTTACGGAGCAGGAAATTTTGGATGCAAAGGCACAGGTCGGAGCGGGAGGACTCGGCTGTGAGCCGGCAAGTGCGGCAAGTGTTGCCGGTACGAAAAAACTCGTTGCCGAGGGAGTGATCGACAAGTCCGACCGGGTCGTTTGCATTTTGACGGGACATCAGTTGAAGGACCCCAATGCAACGGTGGCGTATCACGGCACGGATCAAGCGTTTTTCGAGGATGTTTTGGGCAAACGAGGCGTGAAGACAACGGAATTTGCCAACCGACCGATTTCCGTGGCGAATGATCTTGATCAGATTATCGGGGCGTTGTAGGGCATGCGTGTTCGCAGAGTTCGCTGTGTTGGCAGGAAAACAACGTCGTTCTACTGACCATTGACACACTCACGTCGTGTTTGCTGTTGCCAAGTCGAAAAAACGTTGCAAACCGGCATATTCCGATTCCCCCATCGTATAGATAATTGCCCGGCGATAGTAGTCCAATATCTTTGCCCGATCCTGCGGTAATGCAACTCCTTGTCGCTCCTTCATATCGAGAATCGATTCGAGTTGCTGTAATCCCCGATTTCGCGACGATTCCAGTGCTGTCGCTACGGCGGAATCTTCCACTTGCGATGAACATCCGATCCAAGCGGCAAAGACCAGCGGCAAGCCTGTTTTTTCTTTCCATAGTTCGCCGAGGTCATAACGATAATTCCAACGTTCGGAAGGTTGATATGCCAATGCGCGATCACCGATAATCACAAACGCATCGGTTCGGCAATCGTCGGGATTCTGATTGCCTTCCAATCGGTGTTTTTCCGGTTGTATTTCGTAAAAGTGCCGAAGGATCAATTCGCAAATCGTAACACTGCTCCTAGAAGCGGTATCTAGGGCAATCGTCCGAATTTGTTCTATCGGTTTTCGGCTGACGAGCAAGACGCTTCGCACTTCTCCGTCGCAAGCGATGCAACAATTACTGATAATTTTGCCTTGCGGCAAAAACATCAATTCGGCGACGGGCATCAGAGCCAAATCGAGTTTTTGATCGGCAAGTTGCTGTCGCATGGTAGAGGGCAGCCACTCGGAAATGACTATGTCGGGCAAGTATTCCGGCAAATAGTGTATGAGTGGAAAAGCGTTGCAATAGGGAACTGTACCAACTTGCATTGTCATTTCTCCTTTTTAGCCTGTACGCCGGCAATTTTCAAGGGGCTATCCAAATCCGAGCATGCCATGACCAACGTTCATCACGATTTCTCCCGGTACATAATGCTCAAAACTGTCCAGTAACATCCGAATGACCAATTCCCAGCCGTCCATCAAGACGAAGAGCATCAACTTGAACGGCAGTGAAATAATCACCGGCGGAAGCATCATCATCCCCATCGACACCATCACGCTTGAGATGATCATGTCGAGAACCAAGAAGGGCAGGTAAATTTGGAATCCGATACAGAATGCCGTTTTCAACTCGCTCAACATAAAGCCCGGAAGCAGTGCCGCCCAAGGGACATTTCCCCATGTAACGTGTTCCGGGGCTTTGTAACCGTGAATGTACCCCAAAAGCGATAGTACCGTGTCCTGATTGCCGCAACGTTCAATCTGCGCTACCATAAATGTCCGAATCGGCTTTTCTGCTTTGTTCCATGCGACTTCGAGTCCGATCCGACGTTCCTGAAATGGAAGTACCGACTCGATATAAACTTCCGACCAGACCGGCATCATGACCAAAAATGTTACGAAAAGAGCCAATGCCGTAATGACCTGACTCGGCGGAAGTTGGTTCGTTCCCACGGCTTGACGCAAGATTGCCAGCACTACCATGACCCGAATGTACGAAGTCGTCATAATCATGATCGACGGTGAAAGTGTAATCACCGTGAGCAATACCATGATTTGAAGTGTGGAGACCAACCCATCGGGCGAGCGCAGAAAGTCCACACCGGGCAAGACTTGCGGCGGAACACGGAGCGACATATCGCCGTCTTGGGCGGGCGTAGCGGGATACGGCGGATCGGGAACCGGTGTCGATTTGAATGGATTGTCAATATGTCTATTGACGGCGGCGTTGTTGGAATCATAATCGAAGGTTTGCCAAAGATACGGCTCTGTTCGGGCAGCGTATCGCCCCTCCGGCGGATTGCGTGGATTGTAGTTATTGAACGTCGCATGCTGAGCGAAGACCCAGTCCGGCAGACAGAGCAACGTAAACATCAACGCTGTGAGGATGATGGAAATACGTTTGGTTCTGGTTGTCAATCCGGGTTGGTGCTGCATGGGGTTTGATTTATTTTTGCGGGTTGCAAGGTAGGCAACCGTCTGCCGGACGTGTGTGTCTTGGTAGGCAGCCTTTCGCCGAAAGGCTGCGTTGCCGCCCGGCGGTCGGCAACCTACCCTTGTGTTTTACCTCACCACCGTTTGACCCTTGATTGCCACTTTCTCCCGCATCTGGTTGAGCAGGTCTTCAATCTGTGCATGCACCTCTGCTGTCTGCCGAACGGCTAAACTTTGGGTGCCATAGTTAACGTCGAAACTTGCATCGTCTTTCGTCCACTTCCATGATGTGGGCTCAATTACCGCTGTGATTATGTCTATTATTTCGGCAACGTTCTTCAATCCAAGATGCTCCATTATATCCTCCACGTAGTATATGCGCTTTTCCTCCTTCGCCACTTGCGGCTTTTCCACTGCTGCTTGCTCAAAGAGCGACAGCGTCAAACGACCTAATAATTGCGTTTGCTTGCTCTTCTGCGCCGACCAGCGTTCAATCGTTTCGTGTTGCTTCGCCGGTTCATTCATCATGAGCGCAAAAAACGCTGTGTCCATAAGTGTACGTGGCATGCTCGTCTCACTCATATCGGACATCATCATCGTCATCCCAACCGCTTCCTGCAAGAATGTCTTCTTGTTTTCGACGGACAGTTTGCCAAAGAGTACCTCGACGGTATCGTAGTCGGCAACTTGAAATGCCTTGGTCATGATGTTGACCGCTATTTTTTCCAAGTCGAGTTTCGGTTCGGAGTCAGGTGCCTGGGCGACAAGCATGACGGAGAGACAAAGCGGCAGAAAAGCAATGAGTGATGTTCGGTACATTGTTCGATTGGGGTTAGAGAGCGGGGCGGCGTTAGCCCCCCGGTTCTCCGCGAAGAATACGGATTTTTCGTGTTTTCGGCAAGAGCAATGACGGAACCTCCAGAAACGTTCTTTTCGCTTCGTTCATTCTTGGACAACTTTTTCTCCATATTAGGGTCGGATTTTACCGATAAAAGCAATGAAGACTGTTAAGAAATTCTTCGTTTGTCTCCCCAAATGCCGGGAAATTTAGGCTTTTTGACGGTAATTGACCAATCACCTTGCGGTCTGACCGGCGGGTATCTCGTCCTGAATCGGGCGGGTCGTCCGTTGGAGTTTCATTGTACGGTGCCGCTATCGCCTGAAAAAATCCAAAAAATCCTCTACGGCAACACCTTGCAGCCGTTTCTCTATGGCGAAAGAATTGCACAGACACTCATTCAGCGATCTAAATTGCCTGTTTTTTCTATTTTAACAAACCACGCCGCTGTGTTACCGGTTCAACCGTCCGTTTTAACCCCGATCATCTACGTTTTTGGAAGACCCACAAAGCAAGAGATGAACAATCCATCGTCGGACATCCCGGTTCGTGAAATTTCCGAAGAATTGAACGAATCTCTCAAAACGTTCGGCATCGACAACGTCCATCTCCGAACAAGGGTTTCATGTCCAGAAGAACTGTCCAAGGTTCCCCATGTGCCGGGATTTGACACAGGAATCTGGCAGGAAGTTCGTATCGGCAACCGAGTGATTGCCGTTCCGGGAACGGACGAAGCCGCACGAGAACAGTTGGTTGCAAACATTAAAGAGTCGGCACGAACGATAGACTTACTCGAGCCATTTGATCGAATTTGTCTGGCTCTCGACGAAGCCAAAAATGCCGCCTGACCATGGGGCTATTGGAGAGTTGCGATTCCGGTTTTTTTGAGAACCTCGTTCAATTTTTCGAGAGCCGTTTTTGCGACAAGGAGCGGATCGCCTGTCGCCCAATAGGTCGGATTGAATACCTCGAATGAGAGACTGCCCTCATAGCCGATGTCGCAGAGTATCTGGAATATCATCGGTAGTGGAGCAATCCCATCACCGCAATAGATTCGATGACGATCTTCCTGTTCCTCACGGGGCGGATCGGCAGGATAATCGTTCACGTGAAACCCGCCAATTTTGCGACCATTCAACAGAGCGAGTCCCTCGAACGGACTGCCGCCGCGAAACAGATGATACACGTCGAGTAGAAGTTCTGCTTTCGGATGGTCGGACCACGCCGTAATCGCCATCACATCTGCCAGCGAATTGAGCGATTGAGACTTTCCCCAGATTTCGAGCATCGGTACAACACCGATTTTGTCGCCTATCTCCAGAATTGTGCGGTAACGATCTCCGAGAACCCGAAAATCATCGTGCCGAACATTCGTTGCCCCGGAAGCCGTTGCTGCAACACGATTCGCTCCGAGTTGAAGTGCTAAATCCATATCCTTTTTCATCTGCTCGATTCCGGCAGTTCGCTTGGCATTGTCATCGACCATCCATTGAAAGAAGGTAACGACACCTTCGATGGTCAATCCGAGATCGCTCATCCGTTTTCGGAGATCGGAAAAGTTACCCCCCTTTGCAACAAACTGCTCGACTTTGTGGAGCCACGGTTCGATACCACTGTATCCGGCTTTTGCCGCAATCTCGATTTCCTCTTCGAGGGACAAGTTAAAGCCGAGTAACGTTCCCAAATTGAGGCAACGCCGAAATGGTTGCCGTCTGGGTGATTCTTGGGCGGAAACCAAAACGGAGGAAACAGAGGTGAGTGCCGCAGCACCACCGGTAAGCAACAAACAACGTCGGGAAATTGTTGGCATCTGACTTGAACGTTAATCGAAGACCAATTCGCTGAAAAAGTCGTGCGGAGCGTGGGGAGTTTTCGGTTTTGGGGTGAGGAGGGCGGGTATTGCCGCTTCAAAGAATTCTAATCGTTCGTCTGCGACCGTATCCGCTGGCTTCGCTTTTTCCAATCCAGCCCGCTGCATCAGCGATTGAGAAAGAATATCGTTGTGCAGTACATTGCTCGGCGGCAGACCACTTGCTCCATTTTGGACCGGATTGTACTGTAATTTGAACGTGTGTTTGGAAATCGCAACCACCGCATTGGGATCAACCCGGTAATCTGTTACCCTGTTCCCGTTAACCTTTACGCCATTGGTACTGTGCAAATCAAGGACGTACCAATATCCTTCTGACAGAACCAATTTGCAATGTTGGCTCGAAACATTGCCGTGATTGAGAACAATATCACATGATTTATGGCGACCAATAATTATTTCGGTTTTGGAGAGGGGAAAAGGATCACCGCCGCCGACCGGAGACAAAACACCGTACATGACATTCACCGTACTTTACGACCTACTAACTCTATTATACCATGCTCTTGGACGATTTTTGGGTTCACCCGTAAAATTGTGGGTTGATTGGGGGATGAAATCATGTTTGAGAAATTGAAAGGGCTACCGGGGTTCTGCAACGAGTCCAAGAGGCAGTTCCCCCTCATCCTTGCAAGTGCTTCGCCGCGTCGGAAACAACTCTTGGAAGAGGCAGGCTTCGTGTTCGAGGTGCGGTTGCCGGACGAAAACGTCGAAGACGAACACCGGACAAATGAATTGCCGATGGAATATGTCCGACGACTCGCTTTTCAAAAGGCAAAAAACGTGGCGGACAAAGTCGAACAAGGAATCATTCTCGGCGGCGATACGATTGTACTATGCAATGGAAACGTTCTTGAAAAGCCGATTGATCGGAACGATGCGCGAAACATGCTCCAACAATTACGTGGGCAAGTTCACAGCGTTTTGAGCGGACTCTGTCTCATCAAAAAAGAAATCGGTTGTGAACCCGTGGTGTCTCTGGAAACCGAAACGACGCAACTGGTCATGCAGCCGATTTCGGATGACATTCTTGAAACGTATCTTGATACCGGAGCATGGCAGGGCAAAGCCGGTGCGTTCGGCTATCAAGATGGCAACGATTGGATTACCATTCTCGAAGGCAGTGAATCGAATGTTGTGGGCTTGCCTCTGGAATTGTTCCGAACGCTGTATCGCACTCATCAGCCATAGTTTGAGAGTCGCCGGAGTACCGGCTCAATGGATTTGCGGTATAACACGCTTTTTGTGTCCTTCGTGCCAAAACACCATTGAGCCAAAACCACACAATCGGTATAATCCATACTGACCGTCCTTTTCAATCACACATCGGAGATTCCAACATGAAAAGACCCGCCATTCTCGTCGTATGCGTTCTGCTCTCCTGCGGGGGACTTTTCCATCTGTATCTCGCTGCCCAAGTCGAAGAGGCAGAAAAAAGTACTGCCCTACCGTTTCTGACTTCGGGTCCTATTACGGTGTGTGCCCCAGTAATGCCTGCGGCGGTAGCCTTTCCGGCAGTCAAAACGCCCGGTGCCCATCCGTTCCCCCTAGTTCCAGTGGGCGGCATTAGTACACCAGCACCACCCGCCTCCTCTCCCAATTCCAGTTTTCAGCCTCTGCGCCCCGTTGCAGTTGCACCGGCAAAAACCGGACCGGACATCAGCAAGTTTCGGCTACCGATTGAGTACAAGTTGAAAAACATACCGGTAGAGTCGCTGATAGACTTTCTAACGGAAGAGTTTACCAATGTAGAAGCCGAAGCAGCGGACGAAGCCGGTGCAATCACAATCATGGCATCGCTGGCAGATCATCGAACGATCAAGAATATGTTGGTCACACTCGAGCGGGAAATCGCAACACTCCGCTGTGAGGCAGCAAATGTAGCGGAAACGGCAGAACAAACTGCCGTTCGTGGAGTGTTCGCTGCGCCATGGGATCACCCGGTACCTGAGATAACAATTTTTACCGGTCCTTCGCTTCAATAAGGTATGCAATCCAACAACACCGAAATCATCATTTACCAGACCGAGGATGGTCGTGCAAAAATCGACGTTCGTATGGAGAACCAGACCGTCTGGCTAACGCAAGCACAGATGGCGGAACTGTTTGGACGTGAACGTTCGGTCATCACGAAACACATCCGCAACATTTTCGCGGAAGGGGAACTTGACGAAAAAAGCAATGTGCAAAATTTGCACATTGCAAATTCGGACAAGCCCGTGATGTTTTACAACCTCAACGTCATCCTCGCCGTCGGTTATCGGGTAAAATCGCCACGCGGCACACAATTCCGGCAGTGGGCGACGAAGATATTGCACGAGTACCTGCAAAAAGGCTTCGCCTTGAATGACGACGTTCTGAAAAACATGGGCGGCGGAGTGTACTGGAAAGAACTGCTGGAACGTATTCGAGACATCCGTACCAGCGAAAAAGTGATGTACCGCCAAATCCTCGACCTGTATGCCACGAGTTTGGATTACGATGTTACCGTGCCTGAAACGATTGAGTTTTTCAAAATCGTGCAGAATAAACTGCACTATGCCGTGAGCGGTCAAACGGCAAGCGAAATTATCTTTGACCGAGCCAACGCCGAGTTGCCCTTTATGGGCTTAACGGTGTTCAAGGGCAAACGTCCCGTGAAAAGCGAAGTTTCCGTTGCGAAAAACTATATGACCGAAAAGGAACTGTTTGCTCTGCGGCGGATGGTGAATGCTTTTTTCGATATGGCAGAACTCAAAGCCGAATCCCAAGAACCGATGTACATGCGGGACTGGCTTGCAATACTGGACAAATTTACGAGCGATTTCGGCTTCGGCGCACTCACGGATGCGGGAAAAGTCAGCCACGTTGACGCAGTGGAAAAAGCCCACAGCGAGTACGATGTTTACCGTTCGCAACTTTCTGACGAATTGACCGATGTGGAGAAAGCGTATCTGAACACGCTCCGGGAAATGCAGAGAAAGTTGGAAGACAAGGGTCAACATAATGGGAAGTAGTCGCCGGAGTACCGGCTCAATGGATTCTCGTTTTTGCGGTATAATAGCCACATGACTACGATGAACGACAGCGAAATTCCCAAACAATACGATCCTGCCGCCGCACAAGAAAAATGGGGCAAATACTGGGACGAAAAAGGTCTTTTCACCCCAAAGAGCGGGGGGCGTAAGCCCCCCGGTGATGACGAAAAACCATTCTGTATCGTCATTCCCCCGCCGAATGTTACCGGGGCACTCCACATGGGACACGCCCTCAACAACACGCTGCAAGACATTACGATTCGTATGAAGCGGATGCAAGGGTACGATACGCTCTGGATTCCCGGCGTGGATCACGCTGGCATTGCCACGCAAGCCGTCGTCGAACGCAAACTTTTTGAGGAAGAAAAAAAGACCCGACATGACATCGGACGAGAAGCACTTGTTAAGCGGATTTGGGACTGGAAAGAGCAATATCAAGCCCGAATTATTCAGCAACTCAAAGGTATGGGCTGTTCCTGCGATTGGAGCCGCACTCGTTTTACGCTGGACGAAATGTGTGCCAAAGCCGTTCGGCACTTTTTCTTCAAACTGTTTCAGGAAGGAAAAATCTATCGCGGTAAACGTCTCGTCAACTGGGACACGCACCTCCAAACCGCTGTCAGCGATGATGAAGTGTTCCACGAAACCGTTAAGGGCGGGTTTTGGTATATTCGGTATGAGGTTGTGGCAGAAACATGTTATGAAGGCGAGACTCAAGATCACAAAGTAAATCTTGTCGTCGCCACCACCCGTCCCGAAACAATGCTTGGCGATACGGCAGTTGCGGTACACCCTGATCCCGAATCGGCACTCAATAAAGCGATTGATGATCTGAAAAAGCGAATCGAAACCGCTCCCGAAAAGGAAAAGGAAGAGTTACAGAAAGAACTCGAAGCAGTCGAATTGCGCAAGACCGACGGAACACTCGACAAACTTAGATGGTTCGTCAAAGCGGCACACCTTGGTGGTCACGTAATCCTACCGCTCCTCAACAAAAAAATCCCGCTAATCCTCGACGAGTGGGCGAAGCCGGAAAAGGGAACCGGTTGCGTGAAAATTACCCCTGCTCACGATCCGAACGATTACGAAGTCGGACTGCGGCACGCCTTGCCGATGGTCAACATTCTCAACAAGGACGGCACGCTCAACGAAAATGCGGGGCAGTATGCCGGTCTGCCCCTCAAAAAGGCAAGGGAAAAAGTCGTTGCCGACTTGGATGCCGCCGGGTTGCTCGTCAAATTCGAGGAGCGGGAAATCGAACTCGCCCACAGCGACCGCAGCAAAACGCCGATTGAACCGTTTTTGAACGACCAGTGGTTCGTGAAGATGGATACGCTTGCACAAGCGGCGATTGATGCGGTGGAGACAGAAAACGTCCGCATCTTCCCGCATCGCTACACCAAAGGCTACATTGATTGGCTTTCCGAAAAGCGCGATTGGCCCATCGGTCGACAACTCTGGTGGGGGCATCGCATTCCCATCTGGTACTGCGAAGGAGCAACGGAAGAGGAATTTCAGCAGGCATTTGCGGGACGTGATGACGTTACTTGGCAATGGAGTAGCGAAAGCAACATGTGGTGGATTTGCAGTCAGACCGAAGACCTTGCTGCCGATGCCGTGCTGGGACGCACTCTCGTCCAAGAGGAAGACGTGCTAGACACTTGGTTTTCCAGTGCGTTGTGGCCCCACTCTACGCTGGGTTGGCCCGATGATACAGAAGATTTGAAACGATACTATCCGACGAATGTGCTGATTACGAGCAGAGACATTTTGACCCTCTGGGTTGCCCGAATGGTGCTTGCCGGTCTCTTCAACACAGGGCAAAAGCCGTTTGATGATGTCTATATTCACCCAAAGATTTTGGACAAGTACGGTGAAGGCATGTCGAAATCGAAAGGCAACGGCGTTGACCCAATTTCCGTGATGAACAAATTCGGTGCCGATGCCCTGCGGTTTGCACTTGCCTATCTGACGACGGAGAGTCAGGATATTCGGTTGCCGTTGGATTTCGAGTGTCCGCACTGCGGTGTGGTTGTTGAGCAAACGAAAAAGAACCGAATGTTGCCGAAGATACCCTGTCCGAAGTGCAAAAAGGACTTCCGTACCCAATGGGCGCAGACACCGGAAGACAAAGCATTGCCGGAAGGTTTGGTAATCGGCGAACGCTTTGAGGTTGCGAGGAATTTCTGCAATAAACTGTGGAATGCGGCACGGTTCGTGCTGATGAGTTTGGAAGAGCGCAAGAGCGGGGGGCTTACGCCCCTCGACGAATTACCAAGAGACTCTCTCGTTGCGCCGTCGGGGGGCGTAAGCCCCCCGCTCATGTCCTTTCTCGAAGACGCTTGGATTTGGTCCCGCCTCGAAACCGTAACGAAGGAAGTTACAAAAGCATTGGAGGCTTACCATTACGCCGACGCAATGCGAACGCTCTACGACTTCGCTTGGGATGAATTTTGTTCATTTTACGTCGAAATTGTGAAGGCGCGACTCAACGATGAATCGCAACGTGAACAAGCACAAGCAGTGCTGGTTGAAGTATTGAGCACATTGATTCGGTTATTGCACCCCGTCATTCCGTTCGTAACGGAGGAAATCTGGCAACGGCTTCAAGGGACAAAGGTAGGCAGCCTTTCGCCGAAAGGCTGCGTCGGCGATAGCCGACTGGGAGTTCAGAGTGCGGAGTACCGCACGTCGCCGCCCGGCGGTCGGCAACCTACCATTAGCATTGCAACCGCACCGTTCCCAGTTGCGGACGAGTCGGCGATCAATCCTGAAGTCGAAAAGCAATTCGCGGTCTTCCAAGAACTTCTGCGTGCCATTCGTGATGTCCGGGCGAGTCGCAATGTACCGCCGAAGATGGAAATTGCATTCTCGGTGCGCTGTGACGAAGCAACGGCGGACTTATTGAAGCCGATGGAACCGTACTTCTTGTCGATGGCAAGGGCAAAGGCAACCGGTTGGGGTCCGGCAACACAGTCGCCGGCTCTCGCTTCGGTAGTGCCCTTGACGGGAATGGACGTGTACGTTGATATTTCGGAACTAATTGACATACCGGCGGAGATGGCGAAGTTGGAAAAAGAGATCGCCAAACTAGACGGTTTTATCAAGTCAAAAGAATCAAAATTGAACAGCGACTTTGTCCAAAAGGCTCCGCCTGCCGTGGTGGAAAAGGAGCGACAATCGCTGGAAGAGTTGCGGAGTCAACGTCAATCGGCAACGGAAGCATTGGCACAGTTGAAGCGAACATGACCGCAATCGTAGCCCGTCAAAAATGCCACACTGCCGTTCGACGGTTGCTGGGACTTGCCCAATAAGGTATAAAATGAGGCTAAATTCACCCCCTATCACACCGAAAATACCACTTATACCATGACCGCTCTGGAACAATATGATGCCAGCATCGAACTGCAACGTGCCGGTAAAATTGCCGAATCAATGGAAGTGTTGCGACAAATTACGGTCGATTTTCCTGATTTTTCCCTCGCTTATAACGCTCTGGCAGCCTTTTATAAAAAAAACAACGACATGAATGCCGCCATCGAAAATATGGAAAAGTATTGTGCGTTGGAACCAAACGATCCCTTCGGTTTCTCTGTGTTGAGTGCCTACTGTATTGGGGCGGGGCAGCGGGAGCGTGCCGAAGAAGCCCTCGGACACGCCAGCGAACTCCGATTCAAGGCGCAATTCGGCTAAATGTTTCTTTTTCTCCGATATTGTGTTATATTTACGTCGCTTTAGCAAAAATAGACGGAACGATGCAGGTTTTGGAAATGTATCAATCGAGACAAGGCGAAGGTGTCTGGACAGGACAGCCCAGTGTCTTCGTGCGATTCTTCGGTTGCCCTCTGCGCTGCCGATTCTGCGATTCCGTCTATGCCCGATTCAATGACAACGAAAACGAACTCGGTGCCGATCTGGTGCCCGAAGAAATTGTCGGACGTGTTCTGTTGCTCGACCTTCCGCACGTCGTGCTAACCGGCGGCGAACCCATGATGTCGCCGGAAATCGTTGAACTCACCCAACTGCTGAAAGAGTACGATTATCAAATTACCATTGAAACATCAGGTATCTTTTTTCAGCCGGTCGTTTGCGACTTAATGTCGATTAGTCCCAAGTTACAAAACACCATACCGATTGATGAAGATTTATCAGTTATACAGGAACATAACAACAAAAGGTCAAACCCGGAAGTTGTTCAGCAACTTATCCTTCGATACAATTATCAACTGAAATTTGTCATTGCCGTGGAAGAAGACATGTACGCAGTAGAAGAATACTTGTCTCTTTTTCACGGGATTGTTCCGAGTCAAGTGTTGTTGATGCCCCAAGCGATCAATGTCGAAACAATGCACCAAAAAGCGATGTGGATCGAGCCTTTTTGTAGCGCAAAGGGCTACCGTTATTGTCCTAGAATGCAACTGGTCTGGTATGGACACAAACGGAGGACGTGAAAAGGGACGGCAGTGAGGAGCGGCGGACTGTTTGGATTGCCGATCTACCCAATCGTCCCAAAAATCGTAGAATGAACGTTCCGGTCAGATCAAACTCCTTAAAAATTATGACCCAATTTGCCGTTTATCCCGGTTCGTTTGATCCCTTTACGTTAGGACATTTGGACATTGTACAGCGGGCAAGCCGATTGTTTGATCGGCTTGTGATCGGAGTCGGAGTCAACTTGGAAAAGCAGCCGCTCTTTACGGAAAAGGAAAGAGTCGAACTGATTCGGCTTGCGACGGCTCACTTAAACAACATAGAAGTGTTGACATATCAAGGGCTCACGGTCAAGTTCGTCCAGCAACTGGGTGCTAAAATTATGATTCGCGGTGTTCGTCCGATTACGGACATTCCGGCGGAACTGACGATGATGATGGCAAACCGGCGGTTGGCACCGGACATTGAAACGCTCTTTATGTTTGCTGATGGCGAACTGGCACACGTTTCCAGTTCGCTGATCAAAGAAATCGCTCCGGTTGCCGACGAACAGACGTTTGCCAATTTTTTGCCGAAGCCGATTGTCCAAAAAGTGCTGGAACGAATCGCAAAGTAGATGCACCAAGAGCCGCACGTGCAGGCGGGTGCTCCACGAAAATCGTGGCTCCACCGCTCTGCATTACGATTTTCCTGACCAGAGTTGCATGTCGGTGAAGAGTCGGCTGACCGATTCATGGCAGTGGATACGTCGGATGGCTTCGCCGAGTAACGGTGCCACGCTCAACACCTTCAAGTTGGGTAGCAACTCTTCCGGCAGCGGGATTGTGTCCGTCAAAACAATGTTTTCAACGGGGGCATTTTTCAGATTCTCGATGGCATTACCACAGAGAACTCCGTGGGTGGCTCCAATATAAATTTTTTCTGCTCCGAGTTTGTGAACCAGATGAGCGGCTCCGCAAATGGAGCCGCCGGTACTAATCATATCATCAAACAAGACGACGGTCTTCCCTTCAATCGGACCGCCGATGAGATTCGCCTGTTCGACCCGATTGCCGTAACGACGTTTGTCAATGATCGCCAAACTGCCGCCGAGAGATTTTGCGTGGGACGCTGCACGTTTGATACTTCCCTCATCGGGACTCACGACTACCAACTGTTCCGTGGGAATATTGAGTGCCAGAATGTAATTTTCAATGACCGGAGCGGCGGTCAGATGATCGACCGGAATATCGAAAAAACCCTGTAATTGAGCGGCATGCAAATCCATTGCCAGTATGCGGTTCACACCGGCTTGGGTCAACAAATTGGCGACAAGTTTGGCGGTGATCGGTACACGTCCCTCGTCTTTCCGATCCTGTCGGGCATACCCGAAGTAAGGCATCACCGCAGTGATTCGCTCTGCACTTGCCCGCCGAAAACTTTCGATCAGAATCAACAGTTCCATTAAATTGTTGTTGACCGGAGGACATGTCGGCTGAATGATAAAAATGTCCTGCCCGCGAACATCTTGTTCGATTTTGCACTGGATTTCGCCATCGGGAAAGTTGCCGATGGCAATTTGACCGGAAGCCAGACCGAGATATTCGCAGATTTGCTTCGTCAGGTTCACATTGGCTCGACCGGAAAACACCTTCAAGTCGTTCATCGGAGGACAGAAAGATCAATTTGAGGCAAAGAGGACTCGTACAGTATAACCTAATTTGTCAATGCCGCAAGTTGTTGCTGGATCACGTCGAGCCGTTCGTGATTCGGCATTGCCGCCGGTACTTGATACGTGAGATTCGTATGAAACGAATAGACCTCGATCAGTCTGTTTTCCTGTTCGTCGGTAATTTCTTTTTCATATCGCAACAATTTGCGCCGGAGCATCAAGAGAGTCAGGACGTACAGCAGGTCCGCATCGCCGGGTTGGGAGTTGAGCCGCTCAAAAAGACTCTGCAATGTTTCACCGGAAACCTGCCGTTGCGGCGTACTCTCGGCAATGTGTTTGGCGGTCGATTTCCACCAGCCGAAACACTCGTCCGGCGGTGCCGACCAGTTTTCGGCGGCAATATCTTTTCGGGCGAACAAACCGTCTTCCTCGTTTAACACGGAGAAAAACGGCTCATTCGGACGAAAATCCCTGTGGGAGACGGAACAGGTTCGTGAAGGACGCGGTACTTCCAAGGCAACTTTCTCTTAATGGCAAAACGTTTCCGAATCGTACAGAAAATACGGAACTAGGGCAAGAGTATTACCCGGTGAAAGCGTACGAACGAGGGGGGGCACCGACCTCTGGGCAGTGAGGTCGGCTTTGACACACTCACGATTCGGTCAACCGAAATTTCACCGCTTGCAAGTGCGGGTCAAAAAGTTATACTTGACCCCATGATGACTCGGATTTCTTTTACTGTCCTTGTCGCCGTGATTCTCATGCCGGCGGTTGCCGGTCAGGCTTCTGAAACGGACTGGCTGCAACATGTCATTCCTGCCAAGGAACGGTCGTTCGACTTCCAAACGGTGGCAAAAGGGGGGATTCCAGAACATCAATTCGTCTTGAAAAATCCACTTCAAGAACCACTCCGCATCGCAAATGTTACGTCCAGTTGTACTTGCACAACGGTCGATTTCGACACGGAAAAGTCCGTCCTGCAAACTTATGAAGAATTCATTATTACGGCACGGCTCCGCGGAGACATGTTTGACGGACAACGAAACGCCACACTCTCGGTCGTCATTGACAAGCCGAACCGTGCTGAAATCCAACTGAATGTTCGCGGAAAAATCCGAACCGATTTGAAAGTCTCTCCAAATTTTATCGACTTTGGAAATGTGGAGCCGGAAAAAGAGCCTTCACGGACATTGACCCTAACGTACACGGGTTCCAATAGTCAGTGGCGGATCATTGATGTTCGGTGCAATAATGAGTTCATTCGCACCGACATGATCCATGATTCCGCCAGCATTGGTCAAAAAGTATTCAAGGTCAAGGTGTCTCTTGAACCGTCCACCCCTCATGGCAGTATGAACAGTTACCTGTTTTTGATTACCAATGATGCGACGGGTTATCGGGAGATTCCGATTCTGATTCGGGCAACGGTGGGAACGGTCATTAGTGTGTCGCCTCCCACGTTGTTTTTGGGGTCATTACCGCCGGGCGAACCCTCTCCCGGAAAATTGGTCGTTGTTTCAGGAACAAAGCCATTTCGCATCACGAAAATTGAATGTGATAATCCTGAAGTAGAAATTGCGTGGGCAATGGACGAGAGCGTTCCGCCGAAAGTGCGATCCATGATACCGATCCTTTATCGGAACCCGGTGGAAGGGGAAGGCTCTCCCAAAGACGGAATCATGCTTGCCGCCGTCCAGATTACGACGGACATTCCCGGACTTCCACCGACGACGTTTTATGTAACCATGAGCGTTCAGAAAAAGGAGGACGAAGAGCAATCCGAATAGAGCATCGCCAGAATCGGTCTGGAATCCCATCAATGGAATCAACCACCCCTGCCCTCCACAGGAGAGGCATGACCGTCCCACCAGTGGAGGGGTGCCCGATAAGGGCGGGATGATCCCCACAGAATGATCAGACCCGATTCACGACAAAACGGCAGGTTCTGTCGCCGGAACACCAGCAATCGACTTCTTTTGCCTTGAAGGTAACGCCTGTATATCTGAAAAATATACCGGCAATGAATCCTTCATCGTAATTGCACACTTCAATACCGAGGTCGGGCAAACCGGAACAGTCAAGGTCTTCGGAAACGGTCAAGGTGAATTCCCCTTTTTCGGCATCCGCCTTCTCGACACGGAGAACACCCACACCGAGTTCTTTCAGCACTCGTTGAAGTTCCCCGACGAATCCGTTCAGCGGCAACGACTTGAATTCTAAAAGGAAGTTATCAAACGAGAATTTACCGGCAATATCACCGGCATCGTAGAAGAGTTGATCGCAGGCATCGGTTCCGATTTTTTGTTCGGCTACGTCCCGAACGGTGTACTGCAACATGCGGTATGGGATGAGATGAATCTGGTTCCCTAGTTTAGGCAGGATTTCCTGAACGGCATTGAGATTGACTGTGCTCGCCTTGAAGTCTTTCCCGGCGAATTTAGCGAGAATACCTTCTACAAAACCGATGTCGTAATCGCAACGATCCAGTTTGATGGTATCTAATCCAGCCCCCTCGAATCCGGTAGCCACGGAGAGTGCGAATGCTCCTGCATCGACATCCACCGAGTCAATGCGAAGAAAACGGATGCCGTGTTTATCGAGAACTTCGCGAAGTTTTTCGAGAAAACCGTCGAGCGGCAGGTCCTCGTACTCTTTGAGAAAGTGTTCAAAGAAGAATCGACCGGCAATTTTCCCCGCATCGTAAAAAAGTTGCTTGCTTTCCTCGTTGCCGAATTTTTTGACGGCAGCATCATGAAAGGTATATTGCATCAGGCGATAGAGGACAAGATTGACTTGATCACCAAGATTGGGTCGTCCTTCCTGTAAATCGCCGATGATGTCCCAGTTGAATTCGTAAGTTCGTTCTGTCATGAGTAGTCTCCTGTCAAAGTTCAAATACCCCGGTACAACGTTTGTCATTCTAATCCGCTCTGTATCGGCTGTCAACAGGGAATCGAATACACAACCGGAAAAAATCGGTTATAGTTAACCGTCTGGAAAACCTTCGGAACATGCGCGATGGCAAAAAACAATCAAGTAACATTAAGTTCCCGCGACAAGCAAACACTCCATAACATCATCGGAATGGCGGATGCCGTTGCGAAACAGGCATTGCGGAAGAGAGACCCTGCCGTCGATATACCGGTGCGTGCGCTGTCCAATGTCAATTTCAACGAACGGAAAAAAATTATCGAGATGGGCAAACGCACCTCGCAGCGGCAACTTTTTAACCTCTCACAGGCAAAGAGTTTCATGCAAACGATGCTCGTTGCCAGTGGAACGAAACAACTCATCGAACAAGGCAAAACGGCAAGCATCCGGGCACTATTCTACCGGCTCTTGCACACGATTGAAAATACCAAAGAAAAAACGTTCGACGAACAAGGAGACTGCGACAATGTCATTGAAGACATGGAAGTGTTGCTCGGTTCGTTGCGTGAAGAACTCCATTTAGCCGCCGAACCCAAAGGTAATATCGTCGGCAACATCACGATTGTTGATGATGGCAACGAAATCGACTGTACCCGGATGGGCAGAGGCGGGTACGGCATCCCGTCTATCGTCGAATCAAGTGTGATGCAATTCAAGAAATGTACCGCCAAGTTTGTGTTGCATGTCGAAAAGGGTACGGTTTGGCAACGGTTTAACGAGGACAAATTTTGGCAAAAACACCAATGTATTTTGACGCACGGAGGAGGACAACCGCCACGTGGGGTACGCCGGTTGCTTCATCGGTTGCACAACGAATTGAATCTGCCGGTGTACTGCCTGCTCGATAATGATCCGTGGGGATACTACATTTACAGCGTCATTAAGCAGGGTTCGATCAATCTGGCGTTTGAATCGCAGCGGATGGCGGTTCCCAATGCGAGGTTCGTGGGCTTGCGGAGCAATGATTTTGCCCGGTGCCAATTATCGAACGACGTGAAAATCGCTTTGACCGAGTCGGACAGAAAGCGGGCAAAACAGATTGCCGAGTATCCCTGGTTTGCCAACAAAAAGGCATGGCAAAAGGAGATCGCCCTAATGCTCGACAACGGTTTCAAGTTGGAAGTCGAAGCCCTCGCCAACCGGGACTTCAGTTTCGTAACAGAAGAATATGTGCCGTTGCGGCTCAAAGAGGGGCAGTTTTTGGATTGACCTTTGAGTTGCGCATGGAGAGCCGGGGACTGCGTCCCTGTAAAAATCCGTCGAGAGCCGTTTTGCAAGGCACTCCCTCTTGTAAAGAGGGCAAAATATCCTAAAATTGTGCCCTTGCGAGGTGTTTGATTCCATCTGAATAACCGCCGAAAAGGATAGAATATGGTAATTTTGCCCCCTGATTTTGACTTAAAACACACGATTTTAACGGATGGTCCCTTCGGACCCCAAGAAACGGAGCGGCTGGCTTACGCCCTGAGTGCCGACGTAACACAAATCGACATTCTCCGAAATGCCATCGACGAATTGGAGGCGGAAGAATCGAAAAACAAATTGAGTCCTGCCGGTCGTGTTCGTCTCGGAATTGCCTATTACCTGCTGGGACATTATGACTCCGCCGCGATGTTCCTCAGAAAAGGGGATGGCGGGGCACTTTCCCTCTTCTACGTTGCCAAAGCCCTATTTGCTCTCGGTCAGTATCCCGAAGCCCTGAAAAGTTATGATGCCGCCCAAAAGGCAGGGTACAGTGCCGACGCATGTACGCTTGGACGAGCCGAAGTTTACCGCTATCATCACAAGCCCGAAGAGGCACTGAAACAGTTGGACAAACTTCACGGTGCCGTTGAGCAAACAGCGGAATACCTGTATCAACGCGGGGCAGTGCTTACTCAACTCCTTTACGATGAAGAGGGCAGCCTCCTGACAGATCAGGCAATTAAGTTTTATGAACGTGCCGTTGCCGCCGACAAGAGTCATCCCGGCGCACTGTTTGGGCTGGCAATGGAATCGGAGCGGCGAGGCAACGACGACGAAGCCCTCGATTTGTACAAAAAGGCGATTTCCCGGTTTCCCACGCACTCCGGGGCACTGTTTAATCTCGGTGTTCTGTACGAAGACATGGGACTGTACGATCAGGCTATCGTCTGCTTTCAACGTGTGGTCGATGCGCAGCCGACCAATCAGCGAGCGAGGCTCTTTTTCAAAGATGCAAGGGCTTCCAGTGACATGCACGTGGACGAAGAAACGCAGCGCAGAAAAGATCGGATGAGTCAGGTTCTGAATCTGCCGGTGTCCGACTTTGAATTGTCTGTGCGGAGCCGAAACTGTCTCAAAACGATGGGCATTATGACGCTTGCCGATCTCTGTGCCCACACCGAGCAGGATTTGCTCGCCAGCAAAAATTTCGGTGAAACCAGTTTGGTCGAAATTCGGGAAATGCTGACGCTCAAGGGACTAAAACTCGGTTTGTTCGCAGCGGAGAAGCAGACGGTTGACGCATTTGATGTGTCGTCGCTCAGTCCAGAGGCTCAGGTAACGCTGGAACGTCCTGTAACTGACCTGAATCTTTCTGTTCGTGCGAGAAAGTGTATGAATCGATTGAGCATTCAAACGATTGGCGAATTGGTACGGAAGACCGCCGACGAGATGCTCGAATGTAAAAACTTCGGCGTTACGAGTTTGAACGAAATTCGAGAAAAACTCATTCCGTTCAATATCAAACTCCTCGGCGAATAAAGTGATCTTTTAGAGCAATAGGGTTGACACTTCTCGTCTGGAGTTCCGCTTCCGCAGGAATGACGGAGGTTTGGGCGACGTTACAATCCTCGTGGGATAACTATCTATGCGTTTGTTTTCTGGTATAATCCTTACGTTGGTCGTTTGGTTTTTATGAGGTTTCACTATTATGGCAAAAGGCGTACTCGTTGACTTGACAAAATGTTTCGGCTGCGGCAGTTGTACCGTCGCATGCAAAATGTACAACAAAAACGAATGGATCGAAGATCGTGCGCCGACAAGCGGCGAAAACGCAACGCTTGCCGATGAAAACTGGACGGTCGTTCAAAAGTGTCGGCTCGGTAAAGAACCCGAACCCTGCGCCGATCCCCAAGTCGATGGAGTCAGTGCCCCAACCGAAACAGACGTCAATGAAATTTGGCGGTTCGTCAAGCGGCAATGTCTGCACTGTAAAGAGCCAGCCTGTGTTTCGTCCTGTTTTGCTACCGCATTTCGGAAAAACGAGTCGGGAGCGATTACCTATTATCCGAACCTTTGTGTCGGTTGCCGGTATTGCATGCTCGCTTGTCCATTCAGTGTTCCCAAATTTGAATGGAGTAAGCCGATTCCGGTGCTGACAAAATGTATGATGTGCAACAGCCGTATTGAAAAAGGGGATGTTCCGGCTTGTGTCGTCGTTTGTCCGACCGATGTCATGAAGTTTGGCGAACAAGAGGAATTGCTCAAAGAGGCAAAAGAAATCCTTGCCAGTGATAAGCGGTACGTTCAACACATTTACGGCGAAGGGGAGGCAGGTGGAACGGCATGGATTTACATTTCGGACAAACCGTTTGAATCCCTGGGCTTCAAAATGAATGTTCCGAAGCGGTCAATCCCTTCTTACACGAAGAATTATATGCACAGGACACCGATTTTTGGGGCGGTCTGGGCGGCAGTTTTAGCATGTCTGTACTTTATTACCAAACGCCGCTCCGCAGTGAAAGACGCTGCTGTAAACGAAAAAGAAGAATCGTAAGAGCGGTGAACGAGCCGATTCGTACAGTTTCAAGATTTGCGCACCCCGGATGAAAACGATTGCGATCACAATGGGCGACCCAGCCGGTATCGGACCGGAAATCATTGCCGGTGCATGGGAGCAACTTCAAATGATTCCCGATTGCAGGATCGTTGTCTATGGACATTCCGAAGTCATGCGGCGAGCGGCGGCACTGCGAAAAACCAATGCCAACATTAATTGCGTAACCTGTTGTGGCGACGACATCCTCGATGTGCCGCCCGGCACGACGGATGCCCGCGCAGGTCGTGCCGCGTATTCGGCAATTCTCCAAGCGATTGGCGATGCCAAACAGAAAACGGTCGATGCGATTGTAACAGCACCGATTCATAAAGCCGCTCTTCATCGGGCTGAGTATTACTATCCGGGACACACCGAAATCTTTGCCGAGCAGTGCGGAGTCGAAAATTATGCCATGATGCTCTATCTCGGAGCAAAGGAAAACCTTGCCGGTCAAAATGGTCTTGCCGTGGTTCATGTAACACTTCATACGGCAATGAAGACGATTTTTGAACAGATTACCATCGAGTCGGTACTCGCCAAGATAGGGCTTGCCAACGGCTTTATGCAACGGATTATGGATCAAAACGACCGTTTGCCTCGTATTGGCGTTTGCTCGCTCAATCCGCATGCCGGAGAAGACGGACTTTTCGGAGATGAAGAAATTCGGATCATTCGACCAGCAGTCGAACGAGCAATCGCCGAAGGATTGCAGGTTGAGGGACCAAAGCCGGCGGACACAATCATGATCCACGCAAGAGACGGCAGGTACGATGCGGTCGTGGCAATGTTTCATGATCAGGGACATATTGCCTTAAAGTTACTGGGAATGTACCGGGCAGTGAATATCACACTGGGCTTGCCGATCATCCGAACGAGCGTTGCTCACGGGACAGCATTTGACAAGGCTTGGCAGGGAATTGCCGATACGGGCAGTCTTCTCGAAGCGGTACGCGTTGCCGTGAAGTTGTGCAGGGGTGGCGATTGAAACGACGGTTTGACAGTTTGGTATCCCGTGCTAAAATTCCTTCTTGGCGAGTCCATCGTTTTCTCCTGAAAAAGGACGCGGTCATTTCTCCCAACTCTTTTACCATAAAAGAATTACGAACTACAGAATAGAAAGAAGTTATGTCTCGCCTGGAAATCATTCGTCTCACGCCATCGGGACGCGGAGCCGTCGCCACGTTTCTGCTCTGCGGTGAACATGCCGTCAGCACTTTTCTGCGGCACTGGCATGGAAAAAAGCCGGGCGAACATCCGACTTGGGGACGTTTGCAACTGACGGACGACGGAGACAGTGAAGAAGCCGTCGTCCATTGCACCGCGGACGATTCATTGGAAATTCACGTTCACGGTGGTGAACAGATTGCCTCGGCAATCGAAACGCTGTTTCTGCAATCGGGAGCAATACGCAGCACTTGGCAGGAACACTTTGCTACTGGAACGTCGCAACAAGATTTGGCACTGCGACTCTTGCCCTTTGCTCCGACGGAACGGACGGCACAAATCCTTTTGGATCAATACAACGGAGCCTATAATCGGGAAATTTTTGTTATCGAACAGTTGCCCCGTGCAGAGGAGCAAAAGCAACGGTTAGTTCGCTTGCAAGAACTTGCTCCATTGGGTAGGCATCTTATAGAACCGTTTCGGGTGGTGTTGGCAGGGGCAAGCAATGCGGGCAAGAGCAGTTTGCTCAATGCGATTCTCGGCTTTCAGCGGAGTCTTGTCTATCCGATGCCCGGAACGACCCGCGATGTCGTGAGCGGACAAACGGCTCTCGATGGTTTTCCGGTAACTTTCTTTGACACGGCTGGATTTCGCATTACTGACGACGAGTTGGAACTGCAAGGCATTGACCGGTCGCTCGGATCGCTTGCCGATGCCGATCTGGTCGTTTGGGTCGTGGACTCGACGGTTGCAGAACCAGAGCAGCCCCCCTGTCCGGTAGAGGCGAACGTGCTGATTTGTTACAACAAAATAGATTTAGCCGGTACCCCGGCTCTGCCCGGCACTCCGGTGAGTGCCCTAACGGGAGAGGGCATCGAATCGCTTTTGGATGCGATTGTCCGTCGTCTTGTTCCGTCTCCGCCGATACCGGGAGAAGCCGTACCGCTTTGAAACGATCAGAGATCGTTCATCCAATGTCCGATGACACCATCTGGACCATCCGTCCAAATATCGAAGGTTCTTCCGTCATTTCCCGGAGAGACATACTGGTACTCATTTCCCCATGGATCAACCGAGGTCGCATTAGCCTCAATATAGGGACCGCCCCACCTTCCTTCCGGGACATCGGAGGGGCAGGTAACTAATGCCGAAAGCCCCTCCGCGGTGGTTGGCGGTCGTCCGACGTTGACATCGAAATTTTTGACTTGGATCGCAAGCATTTTGACGTATGCAAGAGCCGTCCGCTTTTGTGCCAAATTCCTTTGTCCTTGAACTGCGACAACGGCTATACCCATAATCATGACGAGGATGAACAGCACGATCATCACTTCGATCAACGTAAAACCGCCGCGATACGGCTGCCAATTTCGACTATTTCTCTTCATTGCTTCGATGTTGTTTTTTGGAAGAATTCCGTCATTCTATCAGATTCAACCCCTTTTTCCATGTTTAGTTCCTCAAAATTCCTTTTTTCTCATGCCGGGAACTGCTCCTGACCGATACCCTAACGTGGCGGAAGTTCGGGTTTGTACGGTTGTACTGCCCGAAATTTTCCACTTTTTGATTTTTTTCCATTTGATTTTTGCGGGTTGTGTTCCACACTACACTGTCCGACTCGAATCGGGTGGAAAGCGGATAGCACACTCGCAAGAAACGCGGAGGTTCGGTGTCTGTGTGCCGATAATCGGTACAGAGGTTACAACCGGAATTTTTCGCAATCAGGTGTAGTCAGGGTAAATTTTATCCGATACCCGGTGTAGTCGATGAAATGGCAGTCGTTGCCAGCAAATTTTTCCCCAACTCGTATTTTTTAGGAGAATAGAAATGAAACATCAAATTTTAGTGTCCGCGTTAGCCGCACTCGTTATTTTTGCGGCAACTGCAACTGCCGAAGCAGGTATTTTTGGACGACTGTCCACGGTTTGGCATGGTTGCAATCCCTGTGAACCAGTAGCGTGTCAGCCTTGCGAACCGCAGGCGTGCCAGCCTTGCCCGCCGGTTGCTTGCCAACCGTGTGAAGTGGTTGCTTGCGATCCTTGTGCAGCGTGTTGTGATCCGTGTGGCTATCGTCCGTTCCGTCCGTTCGGCGGATTTTTTGCCAACCTGAAGGCGAGAGTTGCAGCGTCGCATTGTGCTCCCGGTTGCGATCCGTGCGAACCGGTTGCTTGCCAGCCGTGTGAAGTGGTCGCTTGCCAACCGTGTGAAGCCGCTTGCGATCCATGTGCGGTTACTTGTGGTCCCTGTTTGCCGTTCAATGGGTTCTTCCTGAACCTGAAGGCAAGACTCTCGGCGGTTCATTGCGGGGCTGCCAGTTGCGATCCGTGCGAGCCGGTTGCATGCGACCCGTGCCATCCTTGTCGGTAAGCATTGAACGAATACCATTTCCGAACACAGAGTTGTTTTCTTCTGTGTGAATGAAGAAGAGGGTTGAGGGACAGCGAAGTCATTCGTTGTCCCTTTTTGATTCAGCGGGGTTTTATACGTGTCTCAAGACGACCAGTTTGCGGTACGGCACAGCATATCAACCCACCCACGAGGCGAAAAGAGCGAACGTTCGAGAACACAGTATAACCAAACTATTCAAACAATTCTTCCAGCACCTCGTCCAATTTTTGTCCTCGGGCATCGAGCAGCAACGTCTTGCCTGACCGATCACGTAGCAAAACGACGGGCAACGATTTCGCCCCATAATGATGGGAAAGCGACGGAAGACCGCTCCGCCGTGTCGATTCTTGAGAAAGAACAATCCACGGCAATGGATTACGTGCCAAATAATCACGTAGTCTTTCCTGATCGGCATCGACACTATAACCGACAATCTCAAAACCTTTGTTTTTATACTTTTGGTAGAGCCGTTTCAAGTGCGGAAATTCCGCAATACACGGTCCGCACCACGTCGCCCAAAAGTCGAGCAACACGACTTTGCCGTCCAATGTGTTTTCGTCCAACCGATTGCCGGACAAGTCTGCCCCCCAAAGGGGCATCATCTCGCCCAAAAGGTTCCAACGGCGCAATACCCCTTCATAGATTTCAGCGTATTCTCTGATGAGCGGTTCGACCTGCTGGCTTTGAATATCGGCAAACACACTGCGGAACGGTTCCACAAAGTCCGGCAACCGATCCGAGTCAGGAAAACAAGCCCGGAACAGATCAATCGTTTCAAGAAACGAACCAACGTATTTCAGATTGTCTTCGGTCGGATATTTTTGCAAAAAGGGAACGAACCACTGAATCGCAACGGATAGTTTTTTAGCAATGTTCTCTTCATTCGGCAACGCGATGTCCGGCTCGTCTCTGTGTTTTTTGAGCGGGTTATAAGCAAAGGAGAGTGCGCGGGCACAAGTGTCGCGTTTCAATTTCTGAAACAACTTCAACATGTCGGCTTCCTTCTCTAAACCTGCAACGAAATTATGCAGGGCAACGATCTTCATTGGGGCAAGGGATGTTTCGTGCGACAACGCCGTGTATCGCATGTACAGGGCTTCTTGGCGAAGATCGGCGGCATTGATGGGCACATCGGGATAGAGATTCCACGAACCCTTGATGCGTTCCGTGTCTTTTTTTTCGATGTCTTCCGGTGCAGCGGGGAGCAAATCGTCGGACTCTGCGAGCCGCGATGCCACTTCCGCCATTGCGGCGTAGAGGTTTGCCGATTTCCAATGACGGCGACGGTTTTCGACGGCGATTTCCGGCGATTGTTGAAACGTTTCAATCGCAAAGGGACGCTCCCGAAGGAATTGTTGATAGTAAAGAATAAACGGCACCGCTCCTGTCGTGGGGACTCTTGGGGGTGTCCAAGCGTCATTGGGTTCCGATAAAAACGCCTCGAACCATTGATAGGTTTTCTCTTCGGCTTCCGGCGGAACGGAATGTCCTTTACGATGATTGAACAAGCCGATTCGTGCCGGTTCGCCGTACAGACGATAGACCGGCAATGCAGCGGCAATGTACTGCCAAGAGGCATCACCGTCCGACGCATCGCCGCCCAGCACAAGGAAGGGACGCGGAGCAATCATCGCAACGATTTCCCGGTGATTCAACGGAAAATCCAGATTCTTCACATCGGGTCCCAGATACCAATCCGCATCCCAATTCGTTTGCTCAAAACCGATTCCGCCTTCGCTGCTTACCGAACAATAAACCCGCTCATCGAATGCCGGCAGGTAGAGTGCCTGCTTGGCTCCGAGGGAATGTCCGGTCGTACCAATACGTTTCGGATCAACTTCTTTCATCGACACCAAAATATCAACGGCAACTTGAGCGTCCAAGATCATCCGTGCCATTCCCCATTGATTCGGATTCCGTTTGCGGAACTCCGCGGAAACTTCCTTATATTTTAAGTGGACTTCATCGCTGCAATGCCAGAGTGAATTCTGTGGACAAAGTGTGATATATCCTCGTTTGACCAGATGCAATCCGGCAGCCCGCTCATTTTGGACGAACACACCGGCAGTCTGATGGTAAGAATTTTCGTTGGTTCCGTGAAAGATGACGACTGCCGGTCGTGATGTTTTGATTTCTTTCGGCACCATCAGATAGGCACGAACACTTTGTCCCGGTTCGGTTTCGTACAGGATTTTCTTGCGGAGATAATCGCCGCCGTCGAACGTTTCAAGAACTTCGATTTTCGGCGGAGCATAGTATTGGTCTTTTTTACGTACCGATGCCATGGAGCCGAGATGCTGAATCCACGCCTCCCGCAATTCCGTCTTGCGTTTTTCCCATTCTTCTACCGTTGTGATTATTTTGCCGTTTGCATTGGTCAACAGGCTATGGGCAACCGGTGTGTCGTGAAAATCTTTGGGTGGCGTTTGCACTTCCGGCAACCAGTTCGGCGGCGTTTCTGCCAGCATGGATGCCGACAAGAAAAGGAACAGTAAAATTGTACGGGATAATGTGAACATGGGTTTGATTATCAGAGTTGTTTGGTAGGCAGCCTTTCGCCGAAAGGCTGCATTGTCGCTCGGCGAGCGACAACCTACCTTTAACACTACTACCTTTAACACTACTACCTTTAACACTACTACCTTTAACACTACTACCTTTAACACTACTACCTTTAACACTATTTTTCCAGCACCATTTCGATCTTCTCCAACATCTTCTCGGCGACTTTGCTCAATTCCCGTGCCTTGTCGGAATTGTTGCCCGACTCCTTGACCGTGCGAAGGAATCGGACGAACATCTGTCCCTTCGGCGAAAGCGAATACTGAATCTCACTCCGCAATCTGCCGCCGCTGGTCTCGAACCACGGACTGCTCATCGGCTTGTGCGTGAGCAACAGAATCGACCGGCATGCCGCCACGAAATCTTTCGACTCCGGGTCAGCACTCACCGACTGCGCCAATGTTTTCGCCAAGTCGTCCGTATTGGAATTCACAATAAAATCAGGAATCGCTTCCGCCTCCTTATGCCAGTCGGCTGGAAACATACCGTAGAGCGATTCCGAAGTCATCGCCCAGGGACGATTGCACTCTTCGATGATCCGCTCCGCCGAAATCGAAATCGGAACAACCGGCGGACTTACGTCCGCCGCTCTTGGGGGAGGTAGCGATCCGTCACCCCCGCGAAGGCGGGGGGCTAGGGGAGCAGTATCCCTTGTTAGGATTCCCGCCTGCGCGGGAATGACGGGAGTGGGAGGGTTCGGATAATCTATGCCGGGGAGTAGTGGTCGAGGCGTTAACGGAATGTGAACGCCATCCAATAACTCTTCCAACGCTTGCAATGCTTCGATACTCTGTGCCATTCCAACAAGGCGGAGAATCAATTCCATTTGAGCCTGCGGCGACATTTTCTTAAAACAATTCTTAAAGACTTCGAGCGTCGCTATTCGTCGCTCCACCGCATCATGCGCATTTATCACAAAATACCTTTCGGCAAGAGCACCGTAGGCGGCATCTTTTTCGGGAGAAGGAGCAACAGACGGAACCACCACCGGAACCTGACGGACGACGCGGGTGCCATCTGGCAATACGTACTCTGCCATTCTCTGTGGTTGCCTTACCTCATCAATTCGCAGGTGTATTTGTTCTTGGAGTTGCGACGCACGTTGTTGCTCCATTCGTTCTTGGATCATTATTGCTGACGGCACTGTCGGAACAACCGGCGGACTTACGTCCGCCGCTCTTGGGGGAGCCGGTGCCAACGCAGGTTTGCCCGGATCACGCGTTGCGACATCAACAATGCCCTTCATGTCATCGGGATTGACACCGGGATCAAATACGGCATAGAATCGGTTGCCCTCTTTAGCGCGGGAAAGTAGCCAAGCGAAAATGTCCGCCTGAAGCATTGCAGGAGTCCAAGCAGTATGTCCGCAGATGCCGAACTCCGTCTTCTTGACATTGGCACCCGCCTTTTCGACCCGCTCGAATCCTTCCCTCGCCGTGTCAATGCCCCGGTCATCGGAACTATAAATTGCCCAGATTGGAATCTTTTTGAGTATCGGCGACTTTTCCATCGCCTCATCGGTCAAGGGACTCCAACTGACCAACGGCACCGCGGCGGCAAAGAGATCGGGACGACGTTCCAGTGCCCGCCAAGTGCCGTCGCCACCGGTGCTCAAACCGGAAACGGTAATCCGATTCCGGTCCACCGGATATTTTCCCGATGCTTGTTCGACCATCGCAAAAGCGGCTTCAAGCGGATGGTTGTTCTCTGGGGAAGTAACGGTAACACGAAGGAATGCGGCATCTTTTGTCGCCAAGCCAAACACTCCTCTCGGCACTGCTTTTTCTTCGGTAATTTCGATTTCGGCACCGGGTTCCGAAGCCGCTTTGGTGTGTTCCAAAAGTTCTTGCTTGTATTCTTCCAGTGTTTTTTTGCCGTCTCTCACGTCGTGGGGAACGGCAGCCATTGATTGGTATGTCGAACCGCCGCCGTAACTCCAAGAAGTGCCGGGCGGACATTGGGGAACAAGGAGAAAGAAGTCCCGCTTTTTCTCTCCCGTCAGAGAGGTAATGATATGGTGAAGATGAATGAGTTGCGATTTGTTGTCGCTACCTGTTTCACCCGCACCATGGAGCCAGAGGATCATGGGATACTTTTTGCCATCTTCCAATGTTTCGGGGGAGTAGAGCAGATACTTGCTCGTTTTGCCGCTGATTTGGATTTCCTCTTCTTTGAAGAGGGCAAGCATTTCGGGAACGACTCGGTCAGCCCCTTTTCCCCAGTTGCTGGCGGGTTGGATCGCAATCGCTTCCAGTTGTTCTTGCGACAGAGGCTTTGGTTTTTCTTCCGAAGCCAACAACGGAAGGGACAAGCCGAGTAGCAGTACGGCACACAGAAAACAGCGGACACGTTTCATGATAAACTCCTTACGGTAGAGAGAACACGGTTACGCATATTACGTATTGCGTAACCGCGATGTAACCGTTACATTGTACCAGAAAGCCGCACCCACAAGGAGACCGTCATTGCACGGAGAGGGCGAACACGATGTCGTTCCCGAAGTTAACCGTTAAATTCACGCAAAGCATCGAACATTGCAACGATGTTCACCGTTGGTGTCATGGCTTGGACGTTGTGGATTGAATTGAACACATAACCGCCGTTCTTGGAGAAAATGGCACAACGTTCCAACACCTGTTTTCTGACCTCTTCCGGCGTTCCGAACGGCAACGTGTGCTGCGTGTCCACTCCGCCGCCCCAAAAAACAAGCCGATCACCAACGGCATCCTTGATCGTTTGCGGGTCCATTCCCTTTGCGGAGCATTGTACCGGGTTGATAATGTCGAATCCACAGTCGGCAAACAGAGGAAGAAAATTCGCCACCGCTCCGCAGGAATGTTTGAAAGTCTTCCATTTTGTGTGAGTATGCACCCAATCGTTCATCTTTTTGTAATACGGAAACCAAAGTTCCCGGAATGTCTTCGGCGAACAAAATGTCGAACTTTGCGTTCCGAAGTCCGTCCCGCATAGGTTCACGACATCAATCTCGTCGCCAAGCGTTTGGTGGATTCTCGAAAGATTGGCAAGGGCAATTTCCAGTTGTCGGGAAAAAATTGCATGGACGAAATCACGATGAGATGCCGTTGTCATGTACCATTCGCCAATATCACGAATTCCTTTGGGATGTTTGAGAAACGGGGCGGGAACAATGGCGATGTCTCCCAGTGCCGTCCCGCCGACGTTGACGACAATACCACGCCCTGTTTTGCGAATTTGCTCTACTTGCTTTTTGAGGGATTCGAGAACGAGGTCGGAAATAGGACCGAACTCTTCGAGATTATCTTCGACGTTCAGGTTGTCCCAATCAATGGGTTGCTGGCGGACGGTCGAGTTGAAAAAAAAGCCGCTTTTCGACATGACTCCCGAAGGGGGGACTGACCGGTCGCCACATGGATAGATGAAAATGCCATCGTCCGTTTCGTCGATCTGGAAATCCCCCCCGATCAGAACGACTTGGTTCCACGGGGTCTTCCATTCCTTCCAGTTTTTATTTTCGAAGCCGAACATGTTCATCGGAGAGAAAGCCCCGGCGGTATCGACACCGAGTGCTTGCTGGAGGTCTTCTTCGATTGTTCCGAGCATCTGATAAGGCTCGAACGTCTTCACGGGGCTTTGTTCCAATCCGAAATGCTGTCGGAGTGCAGCAACGCAGGAAATGTGCATTCCCGTTACGGTAGTTGCCCCCATGTCGAGCGGGATGGTTCCTTCGCAATGAGCCAGTGCGGCGGCAAGTTTTTCACGACCAGTTGTCGATGGCATAATTTTGTTATCGGTTGGTATGAGAGCGTAACGAGGGAGTGGTTAAATTCTCCAAGACACACCTTATTTTCATCTCATTATTTTCACTTCATTATAGCGGAGTGCCGGCAAAATAAAACGACCTCACGGTCGCAACGGGTGGCTTCCCAATGTTCGTTTGATGAGCGGATGCAGTCCAGTGCAACTGTACGCCCTGTCGTAGCGTACCGATACGCCACGGTACATATCGACAGGTTTTTAGCGATGTCTTTGGCAAGAGTAATAAGGCTATCCTGTGTTTTTTTTGTTTTTTGGTACAATGGCAGACAGTTCGTGTATCTGTTCTCCGTCATCTATGTTCAATCACGAAAAGAGCCGATCAATTTTTATTGAAGCCCAACAACTGATGCCCGGCGGAGTCAATAGTCCCGCCCGATCCTTTGGCGCAGTCGGCGGAGAACCCATCGTGTTCGCACGGGGAGAAGGGGCTTATCTCTACGACGTGGATGGCAATCGCTACTTAGATTACGTTCAATCCTGGGGACCCATGATTGTGGGGCATGCCCATCCCGCCGTTGTTGCCGCCATTGAAGTCGCCCTCAAAAATGGAACCAGTTTCGGTGCACCGACCGAAGCCGAAAATGAACTGGCGAAACTTCTAATTGCCCAAATTCCGGCATTGGAAAAAATCCGGTTCGTGAATTCCGGTACAGAGGCAACCATGAGTGCGGTTCGGCTGGCTCGCGGCTACACAGGACGGAACAAGACCATCAAGTTCATCGGTAATTATCACGGACATGTCGATTCGCTTCTCGTTGCAGCAGGTAGTTCGGCAGCAACGCTCGGCGTACCGAATTCGCCGGGAGTTACGCCGGGTGCCGTGCAAGATACCATCCTCTTGCCGTACAACAACGTTGATGCCATCCAACAGGCATTCCATGAGTGTGGCAATGAAATTGCGGCGGCAATCGTCGAGCCGGTTGCAGGAAATATGGGATGTGTTGTCGGCAGTTCAAACTTTTTGTACGAGTTGAGACACTTGACCCAAGACAACGGATCGGTGTTGATTTTCGATGAGGTATTAAGCGGTTTCCGGGCAGGAAAAGCGGGAGCGGGACAGCGGTTCAGCATCACGCCGGACCTGATGACGCTTGGCAAAGTGATCGGCGGTGGATTGCCCGTCGGGGCTTATGGAGGAAAAGCAGAAATGATGGATCACGTTTTGCCCGTCGGCAAAGTGTTTCAAGCCGGAACGCTCAGCGGAAATCCCCTGGCGATGGCGGCAGGCATTGCAACGATCAATACCCTCCTCGAAAAACAGTGCTTTAATATACTCGAACGCAAAATGGCACTGCTCGCCGAAGGGTTGGAAGACGAAGCACGTGCCGCCGAAATACCGGTTCACATAGAACATATCGGCTCGATGATGACATTGTTTTTTCTGGATAAAGATCGATCTCGAGTTCATAATCAGGTTGTGGAAGTTACGGCAAGCGGCGGTAAAGTGATGCGGTCAATGGCAACCAGTTCCAGCGGCAATAGTTTTGCCGGTAAAATTACCGACTGGGAAACCGCTTCCGGCTTTTGCGATACGAATCGTTACGCCAAGTATTTTTGGGGAATGTTGGAGCGCGGCTTTTATTTTCCGTGCAGTCAATTTGAAGCATTCTTCATGTCCACTGAGATCACCGAACAGGAAATCCAACAAACGATTGATGCCGCTAAGGAAGTTTTTAAGACGTTGTGAGGGGCGAAAGAACACGAAGCCGTTACGATTGATGCGATGCAACACGTCGATACGAATGTCGAGCGGCGGCTCTGACACCCTTCCTGCCGAGCAGGGTGGCATTTGCCCTCTGCAAAATTGCAAAAATCCCTTATCGGGGTATCCCTTGCAAGGAATTTGGGATGGTGTAAAATGGCGGGCGACATGCGGGGAGAGTCCCCGCACGGTCGGGAAGCCGTTCCCGATAGCCGCATTAAGTCATTTAGAAAGTGAGGGTTACAGCAATGAAGGTCAGAGCAAGTGTACGACGAATTTGCGAAAATTGCAAGGTCGTCAGACGACATGGTCGGGTCTATGTGATCTGCGTGAATCCTCGGCACAAACAGCGTCAGGGGTAATCTGCCGCAGACTATCGTAAATTATTTGGAGAAAAGCAATGCCGCGTCTTTTAGGTGTGGATATTCCGAACAATCGGCAAATCGTCATCTCGTTGACCTACCTCTACGGAGTGGGTCCTGCGACCGCTCGTGAACTCTGCCGCAAAGCCGGTGTGGACACAACCACCCGCGCACGGGATTTGAGCGAAAGTGATGTCGCCCGACTTGCCACACTGTTGGACAACGACTACACCGTTGAAGGACAACTTCGACGGCAAGTAACGCAAAACATCAACCGACTCCGGGAAATCGGTTGCTATCGAGGAATTCGGCACCGAAAAGGTTTACCCGTTCGTGGACAACGAACTCGAACCAATGCCCGAACTCGGAAAGGTCCCAAAAAGACGGTCGCCGGAAAGAAAGGGGTCAAGGACTTACGATAGCAATTTAGCCGGTACTCCGGCGCAATCATTATAATATGGCAAAGACAACGACAACAAAAAAACGCAAAATCAAGCGCAGTGTTGCAGCAGGCGTTGCTCACGTCAAAGCATCCTTCAACAACACGACCGTTACGATCACCGACACCAAAGGGGACACTCTTTGCTGGGCAACCGGCGGAACATGCAATTTCAAAGGAAGCCGGAAAAGTACACCGTTTGCGGGGCAAATGGCAGCCCAGCAAGCCGCCGATAAGGCAATGAAATTCGGCATGAGAGAAGTTGATGTCAAAGTCAACGGACCCGGCAGTGGACGTGAAAGTGCCATCACCGCCTTGCAGCAGGCGGGATTGACTGTGAAGTCTATCGAAGACGTAACCCCCATCCCTCACAATGGTTGCCGCCCCAAAAAACGGCGGAGAGTTTAATACAAAAGCAGAAAAAATAGTTTTTTATGGCTCGTAATACAGAAGCAGTTTGCCGGAAGTGCCGGCGCGAAGGATTTAAGTTGAACTTGAAAGGAAGTCGGTGCGACACGGAAAAGTGTGCGTTTAGCCGACGCTCTAACGCTCCTGGTATGCACGGGGCAAAGAGGGGCAAACTGACCGACTACGGAATTCACCTGCGTGAAAAACAGAAGGTGAAAAACTACTACGGCGTGTTGGAAAAGCAGTTCCGAAAATACTTTAACCTTGCCGAACGTATGCAGGGCAATACCGGTAAGGTCTTGATGGGACTTCTCGAACGCCGGTTGGATAATATCGTGTATCGGCTCGGCTTCGGTGCTTCCCGTCCGCAGTCCCGACAGTGGGTCGCTCACGGACACATTCAAGTCAATGGTCGGCGGGTGGATATTCCCAGTTATCTCGTGCGGTTAGGAGATGTGATTACCGTTCGTAACCGTCCGAAGAGCAAACAGGCGGTCAAAGGGGTCATTGAAGAGGGATTGCGGGATGTTCCCGACTTCCTCTATCGGGACAATGCTGAAATTCCCAAGGGGATCGTCATGCGATTGCCCACGGCGGAAGATGTAACGATGCCCGTCGATTCCGCACTGATCGTTGAGTTGTGCTCGAAGTAAAAATAGAGTATGCCGTCATTTCGTTATGCTCCATTCCGGCTTTTGTTCATTGTGCGACAAAAGCCGGAATGGAACGCAGTGTCATGACGGAATCCCTAATTGTAGATTTTGCAAAAACACATAAATCGGAGGTTTTTCTATGCGTATTCGGTGGCGAGGTTTAGAACTCCCTAGTAAACTAACTTGTGATCAGAACACTTTGACGGGAACGTATGGCAAGTTCATTGCCGAACCGTTTGAACGTGGATTCGGACATACCGTCGGGAACAGTCTGCGTCGGGTCCTGCTTTCGAGTCTCGAAGGAAGTGCTGTTACCAGTATCAAAATTAAGAACGCTCTGCACGAGTTCACCTCGTTGCCGGGAGTGCTTGAAGACGTTACGGAAATTGTCCTGAACGTCAAGTCGATTGTCGTTCGTTCGCATGAAGACAAGCCAAAAGTTCTTCGTGTTTCCAAGAACAAAAAGGGGGTGATTACAACCGAGGACATTCAAGGGGATGCCTCGGTGGACATCATCAGCAAAAACCATCACATTGCAACGTTGACCGACAATGTTGCTTTCGACATGGAAATGATTGTTGAGAATGGGCGTGGTTACGTTCCTGCTTCCGAACAGTTGGCACAAACTCATGACCGCGGCGGTGAGCCGGGAGTGATTCCATTGGATGCTGCATTCAGTCCGGTGGTGCGGGTGCAGTACGATATTGAAGAGACCCGCGTAGGACAAAAGACGAACTATGATAAGATGACGCTTCAAATCTGGACGGACGGCTCTGTGGGTCCAGAGATGGCGTTGATCGAAGGAGCCAAAATTTTCCGAAAGCATCTGAATCCGTTCGTTCAATATGACCGATTGGAATCGCTTGTATTTGCAAAAGCGCGGGGCGGTAGCGGCACGGTCATTGACCCCGCATTGGAAGCAAAACTGGGAATGGACGTTTCGGAACTGGGACTCAAAGAACGTTCGACGAATTGTTTCCGTGAGAACAACATCAAGACGGTTCGGGACTTGGTGGTTCTTTCCGAAGATTCGCTGTTGGAATTTCGCAACTTCGGCGAGACTTCCCTGAACGAGGTCAAAGAAAAACTGTCGCAGTTGGGACTGCGGCTCGGAATGCGGCTGTAGAAGAGACAATCAGAGCCGCAATCTTTAAGATTGCGGTTTTGTTGACAAAAACATTAAATAACAATCATGCGACATTTAAGTAAAGGACGAAAACTTGGACGCAATCCGAATCATCAGAGGGCGTTGCTGAAAAACCTGGTGATTTCGATTTTAATGACCGAACGTGATGCGGAAGGCGACGACAACAAGCCGAAAACGCCGGGACGTATCATTACGACGTTGCCCAAAGCGAAGGAAGTGCGTCCGCTGTTGGAAAAGTGTATCACGATAGCCAAAAAGGCACAAAAACATATCAAAGCGGCGGAAGAATTTGGAACGTCGGCTTCTCCCCGCACAATGGAGTGGGAGCGGTGGCGGAAAAGTGAAGCGTGGCAAAACTGGAACAAGGCGATAGCCCCGGCAGTGGCAGCGCGACGGCGGGTGATGCAACTCATCGGCAATAACAAGGAGGCGGTCTCGATTCTTTTCGATGTCGTTGCTCCCCGATTTGAAGACCGAAACGGCGGTTACACACGAATACTCAAACTCTTTACGCCCCGTCTGGGCGATGCTGGTAAACGGGCGATTCTTGAATTCGTCGGCAAAAACGACCGCAAGAGAAAGCGGATCCAAAAACCAACAGTGGAAGTGGAATAGGATTGTTCCCCAACAACGACAAATAAGTGTTTTTCCTTCACCCCCGTGAGGGCGGGGGCTGGAGAAACAGGGTTCACATCTTCCGGCTAGATTCCCGCTTGCGCGGGAATGACGCTGTTTGTGCAAACTTGTCGACGGACTGATCAGCACCCCCAATGACAAAGCCACAGCAATCGGATATATTACATGCGTCTTTGATTACCAAAAATAACCTCTGATCCCTTTCGGCAATGAGTTCTTCTCAACCTGACTATCACACATTTGATTTGCCATACCAGAACAATATCGGCTTTGATGCGGAAATGCAGCATACCCAAAAACGGCGAGGCGGTTGTTGCTTTTTCGGCTGTTGCCTCGGATGCCTCACTTTTTTGCTCCTCATTCTCTTGACCATTGTCGGTGTCTGGTTTTGCTTCTTCAGTGGAGGTGCCGCACTCATCGTGTCGCCGGAAACAACCATCATTACCGAACCGCTGAAATCCGATGGCAAAACCGTTGATTTTCATCGGGCAATCCAAGCGATGATCGAACCGGATATTCAAGCAGACGAAAACGGTTTTCGTGCTGTCCTGCTCGGTTACGGACAGACGATATTCGACCGTTGGGGCACCGGAGATGCTGCCGATTGGCAATATCGTGAAATGAGCAAAGAACTGGAGAGTGATCCGCAAACTCCACCAACATGGGTGTTGCAGTCACTCCATACGATGAACAACCAACAACAGTGGTTTGATCGTGTAGGACCTGGCTTGGATGCCGTCCAATCCGCTGCCGCCAAACCTCACTACTTCGTTCCGATGATACGACAGAGTGAACGGGATTTAGTGGCAATGTCGCAACCGTTTGCCGTTTATGCGTTCCACGGGAGTCTGTCCGATGCACTCCTGACACGAGCACGCATTTTGTTCCACACAAAAGGTGTTGCCGGAATAAGGAGTGAGGATGCGTGGAAGGACATACTCACGTCCATGCGGCTCTTCCGTCGTGTGACCATCAATCAAGCGTGGCTGAAAGCACTGGCACAGAACGACGACGAATCGCTGTTGGCTCCTGTTGACGAAGTGGTTGCTACGTTGCCGCTCTGGACACCGGAACTATTGGATCAAGCCATGAAAGATTTGGAAGCGATGCCGGATTGGCAGGATCGGCAAACGATACTCAAAATGATGCAGTTCGTGCTGTTGGATTTGGTTTCGGCAGCGGGTGAACCGTCCGTTTTGAATCATCGTCTCCAAGGAACACTGCCGATAGAGGTACGGCAGGGGATAGAAGCACTTAACCTCATTGCCTTCGATTGGAATCTCGTCGCCAAAGGATTGAACGGCGAAATCAAGGCTTACGGAGACCTTTTGGAAAGAGCGGCAGGAAAAAGTCCCGACGAACAATTTGATTTGTTGCGTCTGCGTCTGCCGGGAGAAGACCACGACTTGCCCATGAGTGGAGCAAGATTGCAAGAGTTTGTGCAAAACCACATCGAGGCGGAGCAATCGTTGGATGTTTTCTTTACATCAGGACGGTCAAAACTGATCGGTACACTCGTGGGTCGTCAACTGGTCTCGTGGGTCGCAGGGGAAATGGTTCGGCTGCAACTCTTGGAAGAATCCCGCTGTCAGGCGCTACGGTTGGCATTGGCATTGGAGCGGTTTCATCGGGAAAAGGGGGAGTATCCCGAATCAGTGGAGGACCTTGGCTTAAAGCCAATGTTCCCGGATATGCACCTCCAATACGAAAAGCGAGGAACCGGCTACCGTATTCAGAACAAGGTGTTTCTGTTGTTGGATAAATCAGAGAATGGAAATGAAATGGTGGAATTGTCCTCGCCTTGAAGTGGCAATGCGACCTTATTTCGTCGGCACTCCGCTTTCCACATGGACTTGCGATTGCGGCTCTATGGACTCCGCAAGTTCACGAATCGTCCTTTCCACCTGTGTCCGCAGGTGGTCGGCATCGCCGGAATTGTCGAGTACAATCCGTGCCCGGCGGAATTTTTCCTCCACCGGAAGTTGTGCCGCCTCGCGCTGCCTCCACTCGGTTTCCGACCAGCCCCTACTCCTGATACGATCCCAACGAACTTCCGCCGGTGCTGACACAAAAATAATCAGGTCAACCATCGAATCCCAACCCGATTCCAATAATAATGGTGCGTCAAGCAAACAAAGTTGCACTCCGCCCTGCTCATGTTCTTTCCGCTGCCGATGGACTTCTTCGGCAATCAAAGGATGAGTCAGCGATTTCAGGTACGAAAGTTCCCTTTCGTCGGCAAAAACGACTGCCGCCAATTTTCGCCGGTCGATTTCTCCATCCCCGTCGAAGACTGCCGATTCCCAGCGTTCCTGCACCGCTTTTTTGACATCGGGCAACCGCAGTACCTGATGTCCGATGTCATCCGCACTGATGACCGCTGCTCCCAACTGCCGGAACAGAGTCGAGGCGGTGCTCTTTCCGCTTCCGATGCCGCCGATGATTCCTAAAATTTTCATGGTGCGTTGTGCAATGAACTGCAACACGTCAATACATTAACATTTTGAACCCCAAGCCGCAAGCGGAGCGAAACTTGCGGCTCTGTACCGTTATGTTACAATAACAGCAATGAAGACAATTTCCGTTGTTCATTATGAAGCACGATTCTAAAAAAGCAGCCTCTCTCCGAGCGGATGCGGTGTTGGTTCCGCATGCGGGCTGGCAGTATTCAGGCAGATTGGCGGCACAAACGTTAAAGCAGGTCAAGATACCACACTGGGCGATTATTTTTGCTCCGCAACATCGGGGCGGCGGTGCAGACTGGGCGGTTGCTCCCCATCAAACGTGGCTTTTGCCGGGAAAAAATATCGAAGCAAACCTGCCGATGACCGAAAGGATGATTCAGGCAGTCGATTTCTTCGCCTTCGATGCTGTCCCTCACGCCCAAGAACATGCAATCGAAGTTCTGCTTCCGATTCTTGCTCGACTTGTCCCGAAAACGAAAATTTCGGCGGTGGCAATGTCCATGTCCTCGTGGGAGATGATTCGGCGGGGAGCAGCACAATTCGCACAATTTTTGAATTCGTTACCGGAAAAGCCCTTGTTGATCATCTCGTCGGACATGAATCACTTTGCGAACGAAGAGACCACCCGCCGGGTGGATCACATTGCCCTCGATGCCATTCAGCGGGCAGTTGCGGAACAGAATCCAGAATATGTATTGCGGACAATTTACGAACAGCAGATTTCTATGTGCGGAGTGGTGCCGGCAGTGTTCGTGATGGAAACGCTCCGATTTTTGGGACGGCTTGACCGAGTGGAAGAAGTCGGCTATACGACGAGTGCCGAGTCTTCGGGGGACAAAAGCCGCGTTGTCGGTTACGCAGGGCTTATTTTTCACTCCGAAAAAGAGAGCCGGGAATGCCCCGGTACCTAGCACAACCCGGAAAATCGTCAAATTTTCCCTAAACCGAATGACCGGAATAACCGATACCCAAAGTATGGAGACTCAACGTCAGGAATTTCGGATCGGAATCATGGTGCTAACTGCCATTGTCTGTCTCACTCTGATGACAGTCTTTTTCGGCAGACAACCGGTGATTCGTTTTAGCGATAACAATCTCGTTCAAGTTCGGTTTCAACGTTTGCCCGGAATCAAGCGGAACTCTCCCGTGTTCAAAAACGGCGTGCAAATCGGTCGTGTTCACAAGGTCGAACTCGTTGACCAAGACCGCGAAGTCGAGGTTACGATCAGTCTGGATAGACACCGGAAAATCTATACGAACGAAGAATGTCGGATCCGGCAGACCGTCATTATGGGAGAAGCCTCGCTGGAATTCGTCAAACGGCTGAACTTCACCGGCAAAATCGAGGAAATCGACCTTGCTGTTCCGCTCGTGGGTGTTGGCTCGACCGACTTGATGAGCGGTTTCGGCGGTATCGAAGGGGATTTAAGCAAAGTGATTCAAAATGTTGCCGGAGCCGCCGAACAACTCGGCACGTTCGTGGATCGTATCAATGCCGCCCTTGGCACGCCGGAGGAATTTCAGGCAAAGTTTGGGACGATTGTTGATGAAACCCGGCAAACGATGGCTTCGATGCGGTACACAACCGACGGAATCAGCCGTTTTGTGAACGATCCTGATGTACAAAGCAACGTCCGAAAAATGATCGGCGATCTGCCGGATGTGATTGAACGTTCCCGAATTCTCGTCGGTGAATCGACACTTTTCGTGCATGATGCCCGAACACTGATCGAAAAGGGAAACGCATCGCTGGACAATTTGACCACTGGACTCGAAAAAGTTACCCGAACGTTGGAAAGCGTTGCAAAAATTGCTGATCGAATCGAAGGAGATGTTCCTGAAACCATTTCGGCAGTCAAACGGAGTGCGCTTCGACTCGAATCACTCTTCAGCGAACTGACCATGATCGTCCAGAATATCCGCGAATCGGACGGAACCGTTACACGGCTGATACGTGATCCTGATGCCTATCAAAAATTATTGGCAACACTGAACAACATAGAGAAAATCACCGACGAGGTGGACACGATGTTGCGAGTCGATGCCAAACCGATTGCGCACAATGTCAAGATATTGACCGACAAGGCGGCACGTGATCCGGCAATTTTCATTCGGAATTTGCTGCGAAAAGAACCGCCGACGAAGCCGCTGTCTTGCTATTTCGCCGGTGGAATGTACAGTGTGCCGTACTATTCGGCTCCTATGGTGATTGACGGCGAAGTCGTCGAGATATTGGACGAAGTGCCGATTTCGATCAATCACGTCCGTCCGACTTCTAAATCACCGTCGCCCTCATGGCATGTTGCTCAAAAGAGCCGGACAACGACTCCGACTCAATATGAAACCGTCGAACTAACAGCCGGTGAGGGGCGAATTGTCAATGTTGATCCGCGTTACTCCGCAAGCGGAGACAAGTGGTAGGACATCTCTAACGTTCACGGTTCGTTTAGTCAACTGCCGGTTCGTTTCCGTAGCAGATTCTTCTTAATGGGTTGCAGTACCTGTTCGGCAACGAACGTTGTTTCGGAAATCAATGTCGCAATTCTGTTGCCGAAAAAGGAATGAGCCGCCAGACAAGGAATCGCAACCACCAAGCCTTGAACCGTTGTAATCAGTGCCAGATAAATTCCTCCGGCAAGTTCCGAAGCACGTCCATAACCTGCCGAATCGGCAATCTGCTGAAACGCAATGACCATTCCGACGACTGTGCCGAGCAAGCCCAGCATCGGTGCGATATTGCCGATCACATGGAGGTACTCGACTTTACGGTACATCCGGGACGCTTGTTCCGCCGTCGATTCTTCCGCCGATTTTTCAACAGCGTCCCAGCCGAATTCGTATTGCGTCATACCGGCATACAAGATTTGAGCCAGCGCACTGGGATCATTCTGGCATTTTTGCAATGCCGAGCCCGCCTGACCCTGTACAAGTAATTTTAGCACTTCGTCGGCAAAGCCCGGCGGCATCAACATTGACCGTCGAAGGGAAAGAGCGTATTCGATCATCAAGGCGACTGCAACAAACGACAAAAGAATGATGATAAAGCCGATGAGTCCGCTTGCCTGAATGAGCGACCAAAACGAAACCTCCTGCTTTGGGGCTACCGGGGGGCTTATGCCCCCCGCTCTTGCGTCTTCTACGTCCGCCGCTCTTGCGTCTTCAAAGGGACGCACCTCAGCGGGGACAGTCGTGTCAAGACCATCGAGATTAATATCCGCCGTTTGGGCGAGAACCATCGGAACGGAGGTAATGCAACAGAGCAGTGCAGAAACAAAAAAGCGTCCCATTAACCCACTTGGCTAAGTTCAACGACTACTCCTTCGTGATCGATGAAGGCGATTCGCACACCTGGAAACGGAGCCATCGGGGCGAGTAAAATCTTTTTTCCCTGAGCGGCGGCATCTGCAAGAGCGGCATCGAGGTCATCGACTTGATAAGCCACGTGGGGATTGGTCTGCACCATTTTGTGCATGGGACTGTCTGGATCAAATTTGAGCCATTCGATTTGGAATGGCTCGGTCGAAGGATCGACAAAGTGAACGCCGAGTTCTTTAACGTATCCCGACCAATTTTTCTCTTGCGTCGTCGGCATGCCAGTGTGCGTGTATCTCATTGTTGTTCATTATTTGAGAGAAGAAAAGTCCTCCGAAGTCTAACCGATTGCTTCGGCATTGTCAAGTCTAACGACAGAGAGGGTGTGAGTGCAAACCAACACGTCCTAAACCGGGGGCTAACGCCACCCCGCTTTTGCGCTTATAATGGGGACACATCTCTAATCTGTGTTGCCGGCGACAATGCCATCAACCGTTCTTTGTTGCAAAATCACGCATGAAATTGCAGAGAGCAACGACTCCCTCTCTCGGCATTGCATTGTAGATCGAAGCCCGAAGTCCGCCGACGCTTCGGTGTCCCGACAGCATAATGAGTCCCGCCGCCTTCGCCTCACTCTCAAACTTTTTGTCCAGTTCCTCTGAAGGCAGTCGGAACGGCACATTCATCATCGACCGATATTCTTTCTCGGCATGTCCCCTGTAATAACCCTCAGAATGGTCGATCACATCGTATAACAATGCCGCTTTCTCCTTGTTGAACGCATGAACCTTTTCGAGTCCCCCCATGTCGTTCATCAGCCATTCCGTTACGAGTTTGACCATGTAAATCGCAAAGCACGGCGGGGTATTGAGCATTGATTTCTGCTCCGCAAGTTTTTTATAGTGGAGCAACGACGGCAACGTGTCTGGCGACCGCTCGACCAAATCGTCCCGAATAATCACAAGCGTTACACCGGCAGGTCCGACATTCTTTTGGGCGCAGGCGAACAGCAAGCCGAATTTTGTGATGTCTATCGGTTTGCTGAAAATGTCGGACGACGAATCGCAAACGAGCGGCACGGAACCAGTGTCAGGCAAGTTTTGATACTGCACCCCTTCAATCGTTTCATTGGAACAGATGTATGCATAAGCAGCATCGGCATCGAATTTCAATTCCGAGGCGGTCGGCTTTCGATTGTATGCCACGCCTTTGCCGTCCCATACGACGTTGATTTTTCCGACGATTTTCGCTTCGGAAGCGGCTTTTTTCGTCCACGAACCGGTAACAACGTAATCTGCCGACTTGCCGCCGAGCAGATTCATGGGGATCATCCCGAATTGGAGCAGTGCTCCGCCCTGCAAAAAGAGTACCCGATAGGTGTCAGGAACTCGAAGCAACGAGCGGACGTTGGCTTCGGCGGCATCGAGAATCGCTTCAAACGTTTTAGAGCGATGGGAAATTTCCATGACGGAAGCACCAATGCCCGGCAGACACAGAAGGTCCTCTTGGGCTTTTTTTAATACGGGTAAAGGCAAAACGGCGGGACCAGCCGAAAAATTGTAAAGTCGCTGTTCGGACATGTTTTTGAATGGATTCAGTAGTGGAAAAATCGACGTTTCCCTCCCAACGAGAGAAGAAACACTTGCACTTCCCCTAGACAAGGGGCAGAGTACGACGACGGGTCCATTCTACTTGACCACTGGTTGAAATTCAAGATGGGCTAACATCCGCAATCAACTTCTGCGAAGGGATTAAAGTAAAGCGTTTCAAATTCTTCGCCGGAAATTCTGACCGAATCTTCTGACGGATTGCCGGATGCTTCAAAACCTCGATCATGGGCAACAAAACGTTTAAGCACTCCGGCAATCTGTTCGGCGCGATCCGATTCGGGTACGCCCCGTTCCGGTGCCACTATTGCCTCAATGGCTTTCGTCCAGCCTTCGTTCCAGCCCGACTCGGCGAGCCAAACCAAGACCCGACTGCGATCCGAACCGGAAGGCAACGATTCCAACATCGAGTCCATCGGCAAATACTCCTGAATCGACCCGATCCGTTGCAATTCCAAAAGCACTTTGCCGAGAAAACACCGCAGACGGTAACGTTGCATCGGCATCGCAAGACACTCTATTGCCGACTCGCTCCGCTCCAATAACCGTTCTCCCTTTTCCTTGTCGCCTCTCTGAAAAGCAGCACGACCAAGAATCCGAAGTTGAATGGCAAGCCTTTCCATTTCCTCTTCCTCTTCAGACGAAATCGTTGCCGTTTCGATAATTTTTATGGCTTTGTCGAAAAAATTTGCCGAACGTTCCGCCGACGACAATCGGCAAAGTTCCCAATACGCCCAGGAACGGCGAAGCGGTGTAGAAAGAGCATTGATAAACCTTTCCGCTTCGTCCTCACGCTGTTGACGAACAAGATATTTGATGATTGCCAGTGTCGCCCAGTCACGGTGAGTTCCGTCTGTAAATGTTTGATGAAAACGTATGACCTTTTCCCAATCCGCCTCATTGATTTGCGGTAAAGCCTTTTCCAAAAAGTCATAGCGTTGTTGTTCGGACTCGAACAGAAATGTTTCTTCGGCGGTTTCGATCAACTTCCAAGCCGGTCGGACATTGTTGGTTTCCACCATAGCAAGAGCAAGACTCCCCGCTAAAAATTTTGTTCGTGGATCACTTTTCAACAGTTGGAGAAGGGATTCGACCTTTTCTTGTGGAAAAAATTGGAAGTCAGCCGTGAGTAAAGCGACACGTCGTTCCTGTGGCAGGGGGATCGCAGTGAACGTTTGCAGCGCAGCGTCGAATTGTCCTGCCGACATCTGATTTTGGGCAAGTTCTGCGAGCAGTTGCGATTGGATACGAGGTTCGGCAAACGTTTCCGCTGCGTTGCGTATCGATTCAAAAAAATGTAAGGCTGTGTTTGACATAGGAGATTAACGTCCCCTCCCCCGTTGGGAGCGGTTTAGGGTGAGGGCTGTCGCAACTCCGTTTTGATCGGTACTCCGCCCCGTTCACAGTTTGTATGAAATCGGCGATTTCCGGTCATTGGAGGGTTAGACTGTAAACATTGATTTTTATCAGTTTCACCCTAATCACAAAGGAGTCCCGCGAATGTTCACTCTACCAGTTTTCGTTGGTGTTGACTACCACACCCGCCTCATCCGGGTCAGTCCGCTAACAAGTTTGCATAGAAGAATGGGAAAAACTTCGGTCATGTCGTTACGCTCCTCACTCAAACGCTGGTTTTCATAGGAGTATCCTCTCGGTTTAACATGGGAGAAGAAGACCGCACGGAGGCGTTTGAGTTCAGACATGAGACGAAATAAAACGATCATGCCGGTTATAGTCGGCTGGCAGGGGAAAGTTTTTTGCAAAAGTACCGGAAAAATCCGCTTTTTGCCTTCAATAAGGTACACTGGCATGCCGATAAATTCGACGAGGCTATCCCCGTTCTTACAGGTATTTTTACAAAGCAAGTGTGGGTAGCACCACTCCAACCGGGTTCGGAACAATGTCCCTTTCTAAAAAGACTATCGCCGTTGTTGTTTTGTTTATGTTTGTTGTGCTAGCCGGTGGAGCAACGGTGATCGCCCGACAAAATGGGGACGAAGTGCCGTTTCTTTATCCCGATCCGCGTACGGTAGGCGTGCAGCCCTACCTTATGCAGGGAAAACCGGCGGTTCCCCTGACCAGCAATCGTTATGCGGGCGTTTCCGAGTGCGAACGTTGCAGGCGGATGATGCATGACCAATGCAGGTGCGAACAGAGCGAACAACCGCCGTGTCCTCTCTGCGAAGAAGACCCGACGACCCCTTGCGGAAAGTGCAAAATGTGTGAAGCAGGTTTTCCCTGTGAAATGACACTCTGTCGGCACTGTGTCCAGCCGCGCAGCAAAACGATGGGGAATTCCTGCGATTTGACGGCAGGAGACGAACCGTGCGGAACTTGCGATGCCTGTCGGGAACACCGGAGCGATCCATGTGAACATGCGGATGATGGATACGGTCCCAAAGGCGAGTTTAATCCGTATCGGGAACCACGCCATTTGGCAGTGATTCCGCGACCCATTTTGGATACTTACAATAACGGGGCAAGAAAATTTCCCGTCTATTATAATCCGGCACCGTATTACCGACCGACGTGGAATCCATCGCTCTTTGCGGGCTATGCCCGACCGTTTACGTTCCGCTGGTCGTGCGGCTTGTGTTTCCGAGACCCATGCGGATGTGATACGCCCGGACTGGCAGGTCAAGTGCCCTACGCTTATACCTGCAAATTCTGCAACCGGAATCCTTGTGCGTGTACGCAGGATATATGCAATGTTACGAAACCGATGGATCCGGCGGGAATCGCTCAGGCTCTCACGGCGATGAAAAGTGAAGCCGAAGGAACGAAACCGGTAGAAATTCGGGACTCGTCGTCCACGTCTTCGGACACATCGTCTGGTGGAGGTGTCAAGGTTGATGATCTCTTTGATGATGCTTCGCCTGTCGTTCCCGAATCGGGCAATGAATCCAGTCCATCGACTCCGCGACCGAGACCAACGCTGGACGCTCCGACACCGGAAACAGCACCGTCATCGGGAAGTCGCACGATGAGTTAGGCATTTATCAAGAATTTTCGGAATAGGGGGTATCGGGTTTGCTCCACCGGTGTATTCGGCTTATTTTTCAGTCTTCCGGTGGTATCCGTGGCGAATATCGACTTCCGTGACCGGGTGCGTCGCCACGGCTTGCTCTTGTACGAAAAGGAGCACGGCAGTCTGCCCGACGGCGACTGGCGAGAGGCTCTAAAAAGAGCGGGGGGCATACAAGAAAGAGCGGGGGGCATAAGCCCCCCGGTGTTGCACCAGGAGTCACCGGCGGGCTTACGCCCACCGCTCCTTGTATTTCGCTGTCCTTCGCATCCCGATCTCGCAGAAGACGAAACGACTTACGCAATGATCGGTGACGTACCCAATCTTACACCATCGCCGAATCAGATATTGCTCGTGGAAGTTTTCCAACCGCAAAAACTCGGCGAGGGGGATGGTCGCATTCCCTTTGAGCAGGCAACGTTCGAGACCGGTCTCGGCAGTCATCACATGGGCGGCATCAACGTCGGCTTTCGCAGCGGAGCGGTACGTTTTATCAGTCAAACGGTTAACTCGGAAGTATGGCAAAAACTCCTCGACGGTACTGCCGAGACGTTGCCGTGAGTTCCGTGGCAGAACGGACGGGAATACCGAAGTTGTATTTTATGCCCGACCTAAAAAGTCGCCGGTTCGGGTGTCCACCCGAACGAATTCCCCTTCTTCGAGGTATTCCGGTACTTGAATTTCCAAACCGGTTTCCAAAGTTGCCGGCTTTGCTCGTGACGTTGCCGAGTTGCCCCGCGCCGCCGGATCACACTTCGTTACTTTCAAAGAAACCGCCGTCGGCACTTCGATTCCGACACATTCATCGTTATAGATCAATGCCCGAACACCTTCGAGTGCCTCCGTAATATACTGCATTTCTTCGGCAATGTCCGTCTTCTTCATGGTGTATTGGTTGTAATCCAGATTGTCCATAAAAACGTACTCGTCGGCATCACTATACAGATATTTGACTTCACGGCGTTGAAAGTCAGCGGTGTCGAGCGACTCGGTTCCTTTAAGCGTAATATCGACTTTGTTTTTCGTTACCAGATTTCTTGCCCGAAACTTATAAAGCGTGGCGGCTCCCCGCGCAGAAGGGGACTGAACGTTGATTCCTTCGATGATACATGGCGCACCATTATAGACGACGACTTCGCCCCGCTTGATTTCTTTGGCAATCATAGTAACTGGATGTGGCGGATGAACCTAACTGGGCAGATTCTACTACAAACCGCCGGAAGTGTCTATTGACACCACCGAACATTTCGCTTACAGGAAGGAAAGAGGAACGAAAAGATACGAGGAACACCGGCAGGGTGCAATGCTCTTGCTCTTGTGTAATAAATGGATCATAATCCTTTCTTACGGAAAGGAAAGGAACATGATCATTTTAGGAACGGACGAAGCAGGATATGGACCCAATCTGGGTCCCCTCGTGGTGTCGTTGACCACATGGACTGCCGATTCGGATGATCTTTCCTCCTTGTTCAATCCTTTGAAACAAGAAGGAATTCTGATTGGCGATTCTAAAAAACTCTATCACGGCGGCTCGATTGCTACGTTAGAAGCCGGTGTTCTCGTACCGCTCCGATCTTTACAAAAAACTGTTGTGCCGATTGCAAACGACGAAAACGATCTTGACGGACTTGTCCAAAAATTTGAAGCGGTCTTGCAACACCATCGGATTCGGCTTCTTGACATGCAATACCGCTCCGTCGAGCCGACCGAATTCAACCGGCTGTTGGATCGCTTCGATTCCAAAGGAACATTACTTTCCGACGTTACGCTCCGTTTGATTGCCGACAAAATTACAACACTGACGCAAAACAACAAAGATGTTTCGTCGGTGCTTATTCTTTGTGATAAACATGGCGGACGGAATCATTATCTTGATCTGCTGACCGAATTTTTCCCGGGAGAATTTATTCAAGCCGTACAGGAGGGGCGGGAGAGGAGCATTTACCGATTGACATTTGAGGGTTGGCGGTTGGAATTCCGATTTTTGGCAAAGGGAGAATCGCATTTGCCGATTGCGTTGGCATCCATGCTCTCGAAATATCATCGGGAATTGGCAATGATTCAGTTCAATGCGTTTTGGCAGTCTCATGTTCCTGACTTGGAGCCGACGGCGGGCTATCCTGAAGATGCCAGACGGTTCAAACAAAAGATTGCTTCTGTCCAACAAAAACTTGGCATTACGGATGAAAGTCTCTGGCGGAAACGATAGTCCCAAGCCGTTCACACCACCAACGGGAACAAATTGTAGTTTTTGACGGGATTGTTCACAAATACCGGAATGGAGCGTAGCACAATGACGGAACTACCTTTTTCCACCGATATACCGCTGATTATGTGCGAGTAACACCGATTCGCAACAACCACCACAGGGCAATCACAATTTCCTTCACGTTCAATTTCGATTGACCGGCTCGCCGCTCTTCAAAGGTAATCGGAACTTCCACAAAGGTCCCATTCAATTTGCGGAGCCGAAACAGAATCTCTTCAAAAAAAGAATATCCTTGCGAAAGAATTGACTTCGGATCAAGGCGACTCAACAACGCCACCCGGTAACACCGAAATGAACCGCTGTTATCCCGTGTGTTCAAGCCGAGCAGCCATCGGGCATAGCAGTTAATTGCCCGGCTCATCAGGCGGCGGGACCAAGACCAGCCCTCGATGCTGCCGCCGGGAACGTATCGGGAGCCGATCACGACATCGAAGCCTTCTTCGGCTTTGGTGCGAATTGCCGGTAAAAAGCGAGGCGGATGACTCAAGTCGGCATCCATATTGATCAGAAAATCGTAACTGTTTTGAACGGCGTAGTCTATGGCGACAAGCACTGCACTACCGAGTCCGAGTTTGCCGGAACGCCGGATCAACTTGAATCGAGAATCCGTGCGCATTTGTTCTTCGACCCAATCGGCGGTGCCGTCGGGAGACGAATCGTCAACGACGAGAATGTCCGCTTCGGGCACCCATTCAATAATTTGCGCCGTTAGAATGGGCAAGTTCTCACGTTCATTGTACGTTGCCAGCGCAATTAAATATCGGGGATTCGGGTACATCGGAGGAAACAGGAAAGAATCTCTGACAAACGATCTGATTCTATCAATTTTTGCGTCTGCGTCAAAGACTTCTGGATGCACGGCAAAGAGCAAACCAGTTGCTGGTTCTCGACAATCAATCTTCGCTATTTTTTGTATATTTCCTTGACACCCTAATTGTAATAACCGTAATTTTTGTTATAATCCCCCGTGTCTTTCACTTAACGGGCTTGACCGAGGAGCCAAGCGTCCGTCAACCAACACAAACTTTATGTCCTACGCACTTCGATTGCGGTTCGCCGCCGTTTTGATTCTTCTCGTTTCTCTGTCCACTACGCTCTTCGGACAGGGACGCTTCCGCAACGTTCCCCGACGAGTCGAGAGACCAACCGTCGAACAGCAAGCCGTTGAACGACAGCCCGTTGAGAGACGAACCGTTGAGAGACAACCGGTCGAGCGACGAACGGTTGAGCGGCAGCCCGTTGTGTCTTCGCTTTCTCCTGCCGATGCAAAGGTGCAGTTGCAACGGCTGACCGACGAAGTGAAGGCGGACCCGCGTCAAATCACCGCCAGCGATCTGGATCGTTGCCAAAAATCTTTACTCGATGCGGTCAATACTCTTCAGACCCGTTTGTCCCGTGAATTCAATAGAACAACGGCAAACGATTGGAGAACCACACTCCAACTCGCTGAATTGAGAGCAGCACTGGCAAAAGGAACGCCCGACCCGGAAATTCTCGAATCCGTTCAAGACGTACTCTATTCCGACAAGGAAGGAGTCCGCTGGATTCTGTTCGATCCACTACGGACAGCACTGCGTCGCTATCAGAACGTTGCCAAAATGCTCAGTGAAGAGAATTACGAAAAACCGTGGACCAACATTTGCGATAACCTTGTCAAGTACATTGAAACGTACAGCGAAGGACGCGATCCGGGCTATCTCATCGCATTAAGTGATGTGATGGTTTGGCTTGACGATGTAAGCCTTTTTGAACCGCGTGCTGCCAGATTAGCCTCGTTGATGAGAGCCGCTTGCGCCGGTGTCAACGTTCGGCTGCAAGCCGGAAGCGACTTGGTCGTCGCCGGTTTCCAGAAAAAAATCGACGAAACACTGGATATCAGCGACACGATCTTGGGAACGAAAGTCGTCGGTGATGGAGTGCTTGTGGGGACAAGTTCGGCTGAACTGGTCAAATCATCACAGAAAGCCACCATCAAAGTTTTGGCAGATGCGATGCTGGAAACAAACACCGATGGAAGCCAGGCGATGGTTAGAGTGAAAAACCACACTACGGGAACATTGCGAGGTGAAAAGCAAATCATTTTTACCGCTGAAGGGATTACAACGACGCCTGCTCATTCAAAAGCAGACTTGAAGGCGGAAATTTCGGATGTCAAAATCAACGCCGGACCGCTCGTCAGCAGAGTGGCTCGTGGTCAGATCGACAGCCGAAAGCAGGCTTCGCAAGCCGAAGCCGCTCGCCGGGCTGAACGCCGAATGAATACACGGATGAATGAGCGGATTGACCCGAACATTGCCGATCTCGATAAAAAATATCAAAAGATTCGGGATGCTTTGAACAAGACGGGGCTTTTCCCGCGAGTTTGGAATCTATCGAGTACCACCGGGCAAATTGACTGGGCGATTCTTTTGGGCAATACTTATCAACCGTCCGCCCCGATGTCGGCACCGGGATTTCAACCATCGAACGGACTGTCGGTGCAGGTGCATCAGTCGGCGTTCAACAACATGTTGGCAATTTTGTTAGCGGGGCGATTCATTGACGAAGAGAGATTCTCGGAGCGGATTACCGAATTCTTGGGGGAAACACCCAAGTTTTTGGAACTAAAGACCGACGACACGCCAGCAAAGGTCTCGTTTGGACAAGGGGCACCGGTCGATGTGCGGTTCATAGACGACAAGATTCGTGTTGTTGTCAAGCTCGACGACATTCAGGTGATGGACAATGTGGGCAGGTCGTTCACGATTTCGGTGGAGTATCGAATCAAAATGGAACAGCGGGAAGGACGAGACCTTGTTGTTTTAGAGCAGACGGAAGCCGAGGCTTTTCCGACGCGTTACAAACCTGACAGTGGGACTTCTCTGTCAGCACCCCAAACGATCATTCGGTCGTACCTATTACGGCGATTGGAGGCATTACCGAAACGTCAAGAAGCGGAGCCGTTAACGTTGGGCGGCGAATGGGAAGGGACAGGACAGTTGGTTCCGCAATTTGCGTCCTCGGACAAGGGCTGGCTGACTCTCGTTTGGAGTTGGAAGCCCACCAAGTAAACGCAACCACAGAGCCGCAATGTGAAGATTGCGGCTCTGATTGTCGCTTTTTCGTTCAACGTAGTGTTGCAAGCAGTTCCCGATTGATTTTCACGTTGTGCCGGACATCCACCGGAAGGGAACGCAATAATAGTATTTCCGTAATTGACTCCGTCAATGAACTGCCTTGCCCCAATTCTCGCAACTCTTTCAACAACTGTTGCCGCTCTGCCGCAGTCTTCGGAAAATGTTCCGGCAGCGGCTCCACAAACATTCGTGGCTTGCCTCTTGTCCTCTCTCCCTTTGGGAGAGGGTTAGGGTGAGGGGAATTTGCCAGTGCCGAACGAAATACCTTCGGATGACGATTAAAAATTGCTTCGCATGGAATCGAAAAGTACGTCTGTTCTCTCGTTACAACCCGATGTGCCTTGCGACCACAAAACCAGAACCGATCCTGTTCATCCAAATAACCGACATCTCCCATCCGATGCCAAATTCGACCTTCGTTATCACAAACCTTTGCCGCCGCATTCGCTTCCGGTCGGTTGACATATTCCTTCGTAACTTGCCGACCTGTGACCAACAGTTCGCCGATTTCCCCCTGCGGTAATTCCATTTCTAAAATGTCTTCCCATCGGGCAATCGGATCGTCTGTAATACCGATCACCTTCCATGAAATCGACGAAAATTTTTTGCCGACACAGACCCCTTTTCCCTGCTCCGTTTTCGTTGCCGTTTCGTTCAATACTTCGCTTGCCGAGATGACTGCCGTCGGCAATGCTTCCGTGGCTCCATACGGCGTGAAAATGTCCCCTTCGGGATGAATACACGGCTTGAGTTTTGCCAAAATCGTTGCGGAGACGGGAGCCCCCGCCGAAATGGCACGACGCAATGTGTCGATTCGCTCTCCCGTCTTGGCGCAGTAGTCGGCGACCCGATTCCAAAGGGCGGGCGATGCAAAGGACTGCGTGATTTTCCATTGTTTGGCGGCTTTGACGATCTTTGCCGGATCAGCCTGAGCGGGTCGCGTCGGATTCATCTCGGGAATCACGGCGGTTACGCCCATTGTGGCATCGAACAAGCCGAAGAAGGGAAAGCATGCCAAATCAATCTCACCGGGTTGGATTCCGAACCGTTCTGCAATTTCTCGTGCCTGCGTGTCGAACATGTCATGAGTAAAGGCAACCCCTTTCGGCGGACCGGTGCTGCCGCTCGTGAAAATGATTGCCGCCAAGCAGTCTTCGTTCGGCTTCACCTCCCCGGAACCACCCCGCCCTGTCGGGCACCCCTCCGAAGGAGGGAAATTATTCCCCTCCCTTGGAGGGGCAGGGGTGATCTTACTGCGAATCTCGTCAAGCGTGATTCCCCCCCAGAACAAGCGGCGACCGACAGTGATGTTGTGTTTCGCTTGGGGAAAACGATGCCGCAACAGCATTCGCACGGCATGAACGGCAGGCACGGCAACGAAGCCGTCGGGTTCGACTTCGGCGAGACAATTCAACATCCGCCGAATGCCCATGCCGGGATCAATCAAAATGAGGGTAACATTTGCTTTGCACAAGGCGAAGACAAGGGAAATAAAGTCAATGCCGTAACGGACGAAGAGGGCAAGCCGCATACCGGGCTGCACGCCGCTCCCGATCAGTGCGGCGGCAATGCGGTCGGTGTCGTGGTTGAGTTCCGCAAACGTTAGGGTGCGATATCCTCCTTTGCCATCGGGTTCAGCGATGGCAAGCGTATCGGGAAACCGCTGGGCAACGTCCACGAGTCGGGAAGCGATGTTCGGCATGGGACTTATTGTTGTAATACGAGCATGGCGGCACTACCCCCGGCTTTCGCCGGGGTATAGATGTTTTGCCACGTTGGAGTGAATTTGTTTTGTACAACACCAAAACAAAATCGCCCTTATTTTTCAAGGGCAAAATAGCCCATTACAGGTCGATCCGTTGAGGCATGTCGAGTTTTTTGGATTCTAATCCTTGCTTGGCAAGTATCCAATACAACCCGAAGCCGACGACAAACGCCGAGACCGGCGGACAAGGAATCACTGGTGCGAGACTCCCGAAGAGCAACGGCAGACCACCGACGAGGAATCCGACTCCAAAGGAAATCCAACCGGCAAGATTGTATCCCTCACGTGGACCTGCCCACTTCTTGCCGGAGAGGAGGTAATCCGCCATCATTGCACCGCAAACGGGTCCGAACGAGGCACCGATAAATCCGAACACAAAATCGGCTTTACCGGCAAGCGTGGTAACGATCAGAAGGCAGGCGACTCCCGTTCCGATGCCGCAACTGATGAGCGGATCAACCTTCGGCAACGTCGTCTTGAAACTGTTTGATGCAATGAGCGTTGAGAAACATGCAGCCGGGAAAGCAGCGACAGCCAACAGAAATATGAACAGTCCTCCCAGAGTGCCCCCCATGATCGCTTTTAGGCTGCTGTACGGATTCAGGTCCGTAGCAGCGATCCATCCGGCTCCCTGAGCACCGGCAACGGCTATCAAGGCAACCACCCCGGTAAAAATTGTTGCTCCGGTAATTCCGACGAGACCACCCAAAATGACGGCATTGCGATCTTTGTTATTTGAGCCGAAATCACAACCTGCGGCACCCGCCGTAGCAAAGAATCCGGTCACGTAGGCACAGATCAACGAAAGCACCCCGAGTTGCCCGGCGAGAGAACCGAGAGTACCCTGTCCCCAAAGTCCCACTCCCGCTGCTCTTTTGTTTTCAACCCGCACGATTGGTTTGACTGCTTCTGGTTTGCTTTCTTCCGGCGCAACAACAACGAGTGTCTCCGCTCCGGCATTTTCTCCGGCATCCTCTGCCACGATGGAGTTCACTTCGGCGGTTGCCGGTTCTGGCTCTACAAGGATCACCTCGGCTCCGTTCGGATTGAGTGCTTTTTCGGGATCAAATTTGAACACCCCCCAAATGGTGCAAAGAAGCAGACAAAGGAGCGCAACAATGGGAATGATCGGCATGTACGACGCAACCAGGCTGACGTACTTAATTCCTTTGAGTCCGATAAAGGCGGCAATACAAGCCCAGACGACACCGATACCAAGATGTACTAGGGAGTTTGCCCCGAAACCAGCCATCAGTGCGAAACCGAGACCGGCAAAGTAACCGTTGACGCTCAACCAGCCGAATTGGAGACACCCCATCAGGAAGCCCGGCATGAAGAAGCCTCCTTCGACCCCATAGGTCGAAGTTCCGACAATGTAGAGCGGCAGACCGGTTTTCATACCGAGCATTGCCGGGACATGGTAGAAGCAGGCATAACAAATAAAGGCGGCAATGACCAACGAGCCGAGAGCGAACAGAAGCCCCTGGGAAAGTGCTCCACCGGGGGCACCGCCGGTACCGGGAAGATTTGCCCAAAAGACGAACCAGAGCATAATACCGGCGTAGGTGGCGGCGGTCGTGGTGAGCCATGGGGCGCGATTCTCAAAGGGATTAGGCTTCGCGGACGCTACATAATCAGGAAGTTGCGACATAATTTTGTCTCCATAAGGGATTGAGGGACTACACAGTCAGCGGCATTGTAACAGTTTTGTTGTGTGATTACAACAGGCAAACAGCCATCCCATTCCTTTTTCCTTGTGATTTTTGAGCCATCGCTACCAAACCTGCTGAACATGTCCGCAACTTCTTTCTGCGTCATTTCATTTTTCGTCCACCATTCCAGAACACTTGATCAAAACCCCCTGTCCGGCGGGAAGCCAATAGGCTTTTTCCTTCGAGCGGGCTGCTTGCTCGGCGTTGTTAATTTGGACAGCCCTGCGCGATTCCGCAGTAACGATCTCACGGAAATAAGGGGGCTGCTCGCCGAGGGAAACGAAAAACAGTCGCTCATTCTCCATGTCGGTTTTCAGAACGAAGCGTGCCGAACGTTCGAGACTGAGATTGACCACCATGACGTAACGGTTGCCTTTCTTGCTCTCGAACTCGCCGATCATCAGCGGTTCGGCGCACGTAACCTCCTTCACGATTTTTCCGGGCAATATGGGCAACGACGGGTCAATCGTGGGATCAGTGAAATAAACTCCCGTCGATTTGAGGGTTTTGATCATGGGTCCAAGGATGGACAGGTGGCGGTTCACCTCACGTAAGGCGTACCATGTGTTCGTGCGCTGCTCATTTTCGTTGATGGGGGCATAATCGTAACCCGACTGCCAGTAGGTGTACCAGCGAACTCCGCCCGCACCGGCGGCAATCGAGGTGTACGCCTGCAACATCATGTTCTCGAGCGTGGGAATGACGGTATGTTGGCGTATCTGATTGCTCGACACCACGTTCCACCAGGGCAGGTCGTTTTTCATCGCTACGTCGCGCACCGCCATGATGTTCGTGTAGTGCTTCGCCATCTGCTTCCGGTCCCGTTGATCCATCGAGAACTGAACCATGTAATTATCGTAGCAGAGAAAGTCCGGCTTGACGATTTCGACGAACTGTTCGAGGTATTCTTGGTAGGTTTTCGTACCCAACTGCGACTTCACCTGATCCATCGTCCAGAGTGTGGCATAATTGGGATAGAGATTGATATGAGCCAATTTGCCCGGGGCATATTTTCGTACCGCCGCCACCGCGACCGCCAACTTCGGGAAAGCCCGTGCCGACGGCTCATCGGCGATCTGGTAGCCCACAATCGCCTTGCTATTGCCACTTTGTTCGACTGTCCGTTTGATGAGTGCGTCGATTTCCTCGTCGGTCATTTTCATCCATTCATCAGGCAATATATGCCTGCCTCTTGTGGCTTCGGCGGGGGCAACTAACACGTTCAGTTCGAGTTGTTCGCACAGTGCAAAATCCTGCTTGTCGGCGGTCGCACAATCGCCCCAGTTGAAGAAACATTCGGACATGTTTTTCAGACCGCGCTGCTGGTCCTTGAATTTGTTCGCATGCATGTCGCGGGCAATGACGAAACCGTTCGTATCGAAAGGTTTTTGTTGAATAGCAAGAATCCCATCCTCGTCGGCGATGATGGGCTTGTTAGCCCATATCGCCTGCGACGGGTCTTGCGCCGTCGCCGATGTGCAGAGCAATATGAATAAAAGTGTCAGAAAATTTTTCATGATTCTTGGGGGTTAAAGGAAATTCAAAAAACGTCTCCGAGGCTGGCAATGCCCATCAAGAGAAGCGAGAAAAAAGCACTTGCCAAGGCGCTTCCACCAATACATAATGCTGCGAGATCATTGCTCGGTTCGGTATAAATTTTCTTTCCTGTCAACAAATCCCGGTTCCCGTTCGGCAGGAAACCAATTCCCATTATTGAAAAGAAAAGACCAAAAAAACAGGCCAATTTGAAAAATTTCCAAGACCGGGAAAATACCTGCCAATAGGTCGGGCTTGCTGTTTTCCAAAGTTCTCTCCTTACTTCATATATTTGAAACGTCTTATCGTCGATGATAATATCCGTATCCAGTCCAATGCCTCCCGGTTTGCCATCGGCGCCGTAGGAAACAAGACGCCATGTTTCGCCGTCCGAAGTGTACACAAATGGATTATCCCAGAGGTCACTTCGCCTGTATCCGTGGGATTCGCACTTGTCAAGCGAATCGGGAAATTCACCGTTTTTTTCATGGTATGGGCGGATTTGATATTTGGCAACGGAATCCATGCGACGCAAGGTCGCGCCTTGGAAGCGTTGCAACGAGCCGAACGACGTCCAAAAAAAGACGGCGTAAGAGACGAAAACGCAAGCTGCAAAGCATCCAAGCCATGTTTTCAAAAGGAACCGATTCAGTTTCTGCTGTGATGTTGCATCCATCATCGCCTCGCTTGGTTATGTACAAATCACGGACATGACGTAGACAGGGCCGCAATCGTATGATTGCGCGTATTGTTTTGCAATCTTACGATTGCGGCTCTGTTTGGCGTTCTCTGTCACACCTTCGGCAATTCGTGTCCTTTGCGGGCTTCACGTTTCATCGATGGGTGATTGTTGGCCTGTTCATTGTCGAATTTCTCCGTTTTGGGGTCGAATTTGAGTTTGCCTTTGACTTCGCGACAGATGACGCCGAAGTTGCACAGCAGCGTGTGATAATGAGCGATCTCTGCCGAGGTGCGCGGCGTTTCCCGTGTTTTAATGCAGTCGAACCAGTTTTTCACGTGATCCAATTCGTCGCGCCGAATGTCTTGCGGAGCGGCATCGGCAATCTCCTTCGGATTCGTGCGGAATTGTCCACGATTGATTTCCGCTCTGCCCTTGTCGCCGTAAAGGAATCCACCGAAGGCGTTATTGCTTTCCCCCTCCTCACGGATGACAATCTGCGTGCCATCGGCATACGTCATCGTGAACGGACTACGATTCGTCGGATGGTTCGGCTCCGACGCTTCGATTTCAATCGGCAGTTCTTTGTCCTTGTTGAGTGCCCATTGAATCTGGTCAAACGCATGAGTACCGAACCCGGTCATTCCCCAAACGGAGCCGCCGCCGTCGTAATCGCGGAAAAGCCCCCAGCCTTCCGTACTTCCGAGGAGAAATTCGTGGAACGGGTAGAGCGGAGCCGGACCGCACCATGCATCCCAGTCAAGATCAGCCGGACACTCTTTGATGGCGGTGTCTTTTGTCTTGCCGATCCCTGACAAGCCTCGTTGTATCCACTCGTCTTTAATGCCCTGCGGGTTATAATCAATCGGCGAAAGAAAATTCGTCATTTCCACTCTCGAAATCTTTCCAATGGCACCGTCGTGAAGTTGCCGAACTGCCCATTGATTGAGTGGAATCGAACGTGCCTGGGCACCACATTGATAGACCCGCTTGTATTTACGGACAGCGTTGACAACGGCACGCCCTTGTTCCGTGGTGAGGGCGAACGGCTTTTCGCCATAGACATCAAACCCGGCAGCAAGCGCAAAGAGCGAAATTCTTGCACGAACATGCGTCGGAGTGGTGATAAAAACGCCGTCCAGCTTTTCCTTGTCGAACATTTCGAGATAATGTTTGTACCGCACCGCTTTCACCGCATCGGGATCAAGCGTTTTGTAGCCCGGATAGGTTCGATAGGTGCTCGGATTGCCATCAATGGTCAGATTGATCTGCGAATCCTGCACGTCGCAAATCGCCTGTAACCGCATCAATTTCGGGTGATTCAGAATCTCTCGAATACGATAGCCAGCACCGACGACACCGACGACCACTTTTTCATTGGCTCCCGGATTGCCGTCTTGGGCAAGCACCGAACGAGGAAGCAGATAAGGAACCGCAAGCGAAGCCGCTGCGACTTTCAAAAAATTACGCCGATGGGTAGATTTGTTGAACATGAGGTTTTTTCCTTGAAGGAGGGTTTGCTAAAATTGTACACACTTATTTTGCAAATACGACAACCACTGTCGAATAGCGATACCTATTTTCTCTATCTTAAAACTTGCAATCGGACTGGTGGAGCATGCTCTTACCTTTTTTTTCTTTTCTCGTGTGGTACAATACGTGGGCGGTTCGGATGGTCGTCCATTTTTTCAACAACTTGACGGAGGTTTTATGACTCAACAATTTTCACGTGTAAGCCGACGAGCGTTTCTCTCGACCGGTGTTTTGGCGGTTGCTTCTCCGCTTGTGCTTTCCTCCAATGTTCTTGGACGCAACGGTGTCATCTCTCCCAGCGAAAAAATCGTCATGGGCTTGATTGGCTACGGAAACGAAGGGGGGGGGATTATGGGGGCTTTCACCGGAGACCGACAAAACTACCAAATGGTTGCGGTCTGCGACTGCTTCCAAAGAAAGTTAGACGGGGGAGTTGGACGCGTGAATAGGGACTACGGTAATTCTGACTGCAAAGGCTATCACAAATACGAGGACTTATTGGACCGGGCGGATATTGATGCTGTCGCCATTGCCACCCCCGACCACTGGCACACCAAAATTTCCATTGAGGCATGCAAAGCCGGTAAAGATGTTTTCTGCGAAAAGCCGCTGACTCACACCCCCGCCGAAAGTCGTCAAATTGTTGCCGCCGCCCGAAAGTACAATCGGGTCTGCTCCAGCGGATCGCAGCGTGTCATGCAAGACTACGGTTATATGGCACCGGTTATTCAAAGTGGGGCGATCGGCGAAGTCAAAGAAGCGTTTTTTGAGGTCAACGGTCCGCCTGATGATGCCTATTATCCCGAAATGCCGATTCCCGACGGAATGGATTGGGATCGTTGGCTCGGTCCTGCTCCATGGGTGCCTTATCACGATGAGCGGTGCAGTGGGAATTACGGTGGCGGCTGGCGGCGATACAGCGATTACGGCAATGGTTTTCTTGCGGACTGGGGAGCGCACAAACTTGCCGGTGCCCTCTACATCCTGGGAATTGACCATCAGGAACCGCTCGAAATTCTCCCGCCGAAGTGCGAGCAGAATCCAAGCGACTTCCTAACCCTGGTTTTCCCGGGCGGAATCAAAGTCCACCATGCTCCCGGTACTTCTTACGATGTTACCTTCATAGGTTCCGAAGGGGAATACAAGCACCAACGAGACCGCAATCGGATCAGACCGCTTCGACAGGTTGACGTTCGGCAGTACAACGGCGGGACAACACACATCTTTGCCGACTTTGCGTACAGCGTTCGGCATCGGTTGCGTCCATTCCAAGATTTTTTCTATGGGGCGGTCGCCGCAACGTGTTGTCAACTTGCCCACATCGGTTACAGATTGAATCGTCCGTTGAAGTGGGATGCCGAAAAAACTGCATTTATCGGCGACGAACAAGCCAACCGATTTGTTTCCCGACCGAAACGTTCTCCGTATGAAATCAACGATTAAATCATGTGCCGTGCGCCGGTTCTCTATTGAGCCGGTGTCAAAATAATCGTTATCAACGTGTCCTCCGGCGGAATACGTTCGGTAAAGCAGCCGAATTGCAGTTGCGTGTTGTCCGCACTGCTCTGTATCGGCACATCCAGTATCGAACCTACAAAATTGGAAAGACTGAACAATTCCCCCGTTTCGTCTGCCAAATAACGAGTTTTTCCTTCGTCGTCTTGATATTCTCGACTTCCACTGAAAACCCAGTGCGTCGTCATCGGTTTTTTGGCATCTTCCGGGCTGTTCGCCATATCCCAAACCCAGTCCTGGGCAGGAGATTCGTACACCGTTCCCGACTCATCCTTCCAACGCAGTGTAATGTCGATCCTATCGCCGGTTGCCGGCGTGAAGACCGGCGACATCTGCATCGGCTTGCCCTGCCTTGCGTTTGTTGCTAATAGTGCCGCATGAACAAGGAACGGCTTGACCCGTACCGATAAGATTGATTCATGCTCCTTCGTGCCTACCCGGCATACTAAAAGTTCCAAAAAACCTTCCCGTAGCACCACTCGACCGGTCATCACCACGTTTTTTCTGTCGGGTGTGATCCAGATACAATCCTGTTCGTCAAGGGGAATCAAATTTCCGGGTTCGTCCACCAGCGGGACAAAGTTTCGTTCCTCTTCGATGAGTGCTAACTCTTTTGCTCTTTCTTCGGCAAGAATTTTTTTTCGCAATGCTTCGAGGTTTTCGTCGATGACGGGCGGAAGGTCGAGAGGACTGACTGGCACATTGGGCGTGTTTTCGGAAGTGCCAACTTCCGAATCCCAAAACGGAGCATTGAATTGCACGTCCAGTTCAAGTTCCTGACATGCCGTTTTGAATCTCGCTGCTATGACATCTCGAAAGACACCAACTCTTGTCCATTCCTTCTGTATCTTCTCTGCCATTGGAGGGGGCGTTTCATTATTCTGTACTTCACTAGGATCAATGCAACAAGTCCGCTGCTGGCGGTGACACTGTTTAATAAGTATGTCCTCTAAAGAAATGGCGAGATTTTTCAAGTTGTTGAAAGCAAAGACGAATTCGCGAGACCAACCTTTATAACCTTTGAGGCGCATCTTATTCACTTTTGTTTTGTAAGTTGCAAAAACCTTGTGCACATCTTCCAAGGTCTCGAGGTTTTGCATCTCTTTTTCGTGCGTTTCGATTGCCGCGACCAGTTGATTTGCCGCATCGGTCATTGCCGCCTTCGGGTCTGGGGGTTTGTTCCCGCATCCGTTCACCAGTGTCAGTGCGAGAGCAAAGAGGCAGAGGAGGAAAAGTCGGGATGGTGGAGTCATGATCTTGCTGGAATGGCATGCACAGTCTCAGTGTCGATATTGTGGGCATTCTAGCATACGGATAGGGCTAATGGAACCCTTATTAGACAACGGACAAGTTCCCAATGCAGACGGTAGGACATCGTGAAAAATAGGAAGGTGCCGTACAAATCGCCTAACCGCCGATTCCCCTAAACTTTTCCACATCGGAAAAAACTTTGCAATCCACCGGCTTGCAATCGTCTTGATTTCCCGTTAGAATCTGTCCATTGTCTCCTTGTAAATTATCATCAGTGATATGGATGGTTCGCAACTTATTATTTCAGTTATAGTTGCGGCATTTTTTGCATCCATAGCAACATATTTCATTGTTCGTTTTTTTGACCAGTTCTACCGCGCCAGTGCCCTCGGGCAGGCAAAGGACATCGTCCGCCGCGCGGAACTCGAAGCCGACAGCAAAACCAGAGAAGCCGAACTCCTCGCCAAAGAACAGGCGATCCTCCTTAAAGAAAGAAATGAACTCGAATTCCAAAAAATTCGTGATGAACTTTATGAAAGGGAACGGCTTCTCAACAAGCGGCAGGATACACTCGACCGGCAAGCCAATGATCTGCGCAAACAGGAGCGGCTCGTCGAAAATACTCAAAGAAAACTAGCAGAACGTGTTGTTGATGCAGACCGAAGAAATGCTGAACTTACAAAATTGATCGAAAAGGAGCGTGTAACGCTCCATGAATTTTCCGGTCTCAACCGTGAAGAAGCCACCGAACGTTTGCTCGCTTTGCTCGACCACGAGTTACAGCCGGAAATCGGGCGGATGATTTTGCAGCACGAAAAACAGATCAAGGAACGCTGCGATGCAATCTCCCGCAATATGCTGCTCTGTTCGCTGCAACGTTATGCGGCTTCCCACACAGCCGAAACGACCACGAGTAGCGTTGATGTTCCGAACGACGAAATGAAGGGACGCATCATTGGTCGTGAAGGGCGCAACATTCGGGCTTTTGAAAAGGCGGCGGGAGTGGACCTCCTGATTGATGATACTCCCGGCGTGGTTCTTGTCAGTTGTTTCGATCCCATCCGCCGTGAAACGGCACAACGGGCATTGAGCCGACTGATTACCGATGGGCGAATTCATCCTGCCCGAATCGAGGAAATCGTTACGGAAACGCAGAAGGAAATTCAAACATTGATCCAAAAAATGGGAAAAGAGGCAATTCAGGAAGCCGGTTTGTTCGGCTTGAATGAGCGGCTCGTCGAACTATTGGGTCGACTCCATTTTCGGACGAGTTACAGTCAAAACGTATTGCGGCACTCGGTCGAAGTGGCAATCATTGCCGGTGCGATTGCTGCCGAATTGGGATTGAACGAAAAACTGGCACGTCGCTGCGGCTTGTTGCATGACATTGGCAAGGCAACGGATCACGAAGCGGAGGGAAGCCATCCCAAGATCGGAGCCGACTTGTTGAAGCGGTACGGTGAGCCGCCGGAGGTCGTGCTGGCTGCGTCGGGACATCACGACGATGTGCGACTTGAGAATCCCTATACCATCATTGTAATGACAGCCGATGCGTGCAGTGCTGCCAGACCGGGTGCGAGACGTGAATCGCTGGAATTGTACGTCAAACGCATGGCAGAGTTGGAAGCGATTGCCAAAGAATTTTCGGGAGTCGGACAGACGTATGCCATTCAGGCGGGTCGGGAAATGCGGGTTCTGCTCACTGCGGAACAGTCGACGGACGAAACCGCCGCAAAAATTTGCAGGGACATTGCCAACGCTCTGACGGAGCGGGTCCAGTTTCCGGGCGAAATCAAGGTTACGGTCATCCGGGAAACCCGATTCGTCGAAACGGCACGGTGAGGAAAAAGGAAAAAGAAGTACGGTGTAATATTTTGGCACTTTTTGAGAGATTCAACGCAACCCAATGACGAAAAGCATTACCGCTATTGCTCTCATCCTGTTGTTCGCGGCGGTCTCGTTATCGTCCCCGGCATTTTCGACGACGCAACTCCCGGAAATTACGCCGGAGCAAGCCGGACTCTCTTCGGAAGTCCTTGCCTTCATCAATGCCGAAGCCGAGCGGGCAATCCAAGCCAAGCAACTGCCCGGCTGCGTCGTTGCCATCGGACGCAAAGGTTCACTCGCCTTCCTCAAAGCCTACGGAAACAAACAGGTACAGCCGGAGGTTGTTCCCATGGACGTTGACACGGTCTTTGATCTTGCATCCCTCACGAAACCGATGGCGACGGCAACGAGCATCATGATTCTGGTCGAACGGGGAAAAATCGACATCGACGAAAAAGTTGCCAAATACATGCCGGAATTCGCAGAGAACGGCAAAGAAAACGTTACTGTGCGACAATTACTGCTCCATACTGCCGGTCTGACTCCGGGCAATCATCTCGACGATTACAACGACGGTGTCATGAAAGCCATCGAAAACCTGCTGAAGATCAACCTCGTTGCCGAACCGGACACGCAATTTGCGTATTCCTGTGTCAGTTTCTTGGTTCTTGGCGAACTCGTTCACCGGGTCAGCGGCAAAGCCTTGAATCAGTTTTCCCACGAAAACATTTTCGAGCCGCTGGGCATGACGGAAACGACGTTTTTCCCGACCAAATCGCTCCGACAGCGTGCGGCTCCCACGCAACAACGTGAAGGACGTTGGATGCAGGGGGAAGTGCATGATCCGCGAGCATACAAGTTGGACGGCATTGCCGGCAATGCAGGACTGTTTTCGACTGCGCGTGATTTAGCACTTTTTAGCAATATGATGCTAGGGTTCGGCACGTCGAAGTTTTTTGAGGAAAAGCCATTCCCTGAACGAGGATTGACCGCCATTGTGCTTCGAGAACGGTCAATCCTGAAACAAGAAATCGTACAGAACATGATTGCGGGTGAACCGGTGCCGTCGTCGAATCCCAGTGGATTGCGTGCACTCGGCTGGGACAAACGCACGGGCTTTTCCAGCAATCGCGGTTGGAATATGTCGCCGCAAGCATTCGGACACGGCGGATTTACGGGAACCGGCATTTGGATTGATCCGGGACATGATCTGTTCGTAATCTTTTTGAGCAATCGTGTCCATCCCGACGGTACCGGCAATGTCAATCCGCTGATCGGAAGGATCGGCACCATCGCCGTCGATTCGATTATTCGGGAAGAAGAACCGCCGAAAAATCGGACGGCAAAAATCCTCGAAATGAAAAACAAGGGCAAACTCGACAAAGTTCTCACCGGTATTGATGTACTGAAGCGAGACGACTTTGCGATTCTGAAAGGAAAGCGAGTCGGGTTGATCACGAATCACACGGGATACGACGCAGAGGGCAATTCAACGCCGATGCTGCTAAAAAACGCCCCGGATGTGGAACTCGTTTGTCTGTTCGCTCCAGAACATGGATTTGCCGGTACGTGGGACGAAGACGGCATTCGGGATCAAACGGATTCCGCAACCGGTCTGACCGTGTACTCTCTTTACGGGAACACTCGTCGTCCGACACCGAATATGCTCAAAGGAATCGACACGCTGGTTTTTGACATCATGGACATCGGTGCAAGGTTTTACACGTACACATCGACATTGGGAATGGCAATGCAAGCGGCGGCGGAAAATGGGGTTTCGTTTGTGGTGCTTGATCGTCCGAATCCCATTGGCGGCGTACAAGTCGAAGGCGGTCGGCTCGATCCGGGAAGCGAGGCGTTCATTGCGTTTCATCCAAAACCGATTCGGCATGGGATGACGCTCGGTGAACTTGCTCTGATGTACAATGACGAACAGGCACTCGACCTTGATTTGACCATCGTTCCGGCGGAAGGTTGGGTGCGGACGGCGTATTTTGAAGAAACGCAAATTCCGTGGATCAATCCTTCGCCGAACATGAAGACGGTGGATGGAGCGATCATCTATCCCGGCTTGTGTTTGATTGAGTTCACTAATCTTTCCGTCGGACGAGGCACGGACATACCGTTTGAGGTCGTCGGTGCTCCGTGGATCGACGGCGACAAACTTGCCGAAACGTTGAATGCCTATAATCTTGCCGGTGTGCGATTTGAGTCAACGCAATTCACTCCGCCGGTTCGGCAATATGCGAACGAACTGTGCTATGGTGTTCGCATTCATGTTGAAGACCGCAAAAAGTTTGATTCGGTGCGCGTCGGTTTGACTCTCATTGAAGTCTTGCGTAGGGATTACGGCGAACAATGGGAGCGAAAAAATCTCAATACTCTCATGTTGCACCGTAAAGCCTTGGAAATGATCGAATCGGGCAAAACCGCAGTGGAAATCGATGCAATCTGGAAAAAGGAGCGGGACGAATTCCTCAAGCGGCGTGAGCGGTACTTGATTTATCGTTGAAATGAGGACATTCAGTACCATTTGGCAACCTCACCGTCCGATGAGGTTCTTGACGTACTGTGCATTGGCGGCTTGCGACTCCATCAAATCGCCGGAGACGGCGGCTTCGACAATGAACCAGCCTTTGTAATCAATGCTTTTGAGCGTTTCGCAGATCTTGGGAAAATCAATATCGCCATCGCCGAGACGAACACGATTTTCCTTGAAATGAAACTGGCTAATGAGTTTGCGAGAGCCGAGCAATTTTATCTCATGGAAAATGTCGTAACCTTTGTCGGTGCTGTTGGCGACATCGTAATAGACCTTGATGGCATCAGAGCCGACGGCATCGAGCAACTTCAAATTCTCTTCCGCAGAGAGATAACTTTCGACGGCAAGAATCTTCTTCTTTTTTTCCGCAATCGGGGCAAGTCGTTTGAGTTTTTCAATGACGAGCGGCAGATGGTCTTGATTTTGAGTCAGATCGGCTTTGACAAAGAATGCCAGTAATACTTGATCGACATTCATTTCGACCATCGCATCGAGGCAGTCTTCGACCCAGCCATCGGCTTCCGGGGTTGTCGCCAAGGGGCTGTTATTGAGAATCCCCAGTGCAAGCGATGCAATTTCGAGTCCGGTTTCCTTTGCTGCCGCCAGGAATTTGGGGCGATTCTCTTTGACCGCCAGCGAGTCAGGACCATTCGGGTGGTACGAAACCTGTACGCCTTCAAATCCGAGTTCTTTGGCGATGGGAAAAGAACTCAAGCGACCCGCTGCCTGAATGGTCGGGTCGAAAATTCCAACTTTCCATGATGGTTTTGCCTCTGCTCCGAAGAGCATTGCCGCGTCAGCAAGGAAAAGTGAACCGGCAGTCAATGCCAAAAATTCTCGTCTTGTTGTCATGATGAATTGGGGATCAATGAGAGACCCATCGTTCCCCATTGTCGATTTTTGGGAGCGAAAGTCAACACCATGAGGACGGCGAAGGAAGTTATGTTCCGGCGAAGCATTACCCCAACCACCTTGCGACATCCTTTGCCCAGTAGGTCAAAATGATATTTGCCCCAGCGCGGGTGATTGCGGTAAGCGATTCCAATACGACCGCTTTTTCGTCGATCCAGCCCCGCTCTGCCGCCGCTTTGACCATACTGAATTCGCCGGAAACATTGTACGCCGCTATCGGAACCCCTTCAAAACGATCCCGCACCATCCGCACGATGTCCAAATACGCTAACGCCGGTTTGATCATGATAATGTCCGCCCCTTCGTCGAGATCGAGTTGCACCTCCCGAATCGCCTGTCCCGCCGCCGCCGCAGGGTCCATTTGATACGAACGCCGATCACCAAACTGCGGCGTACTTCCGGCGGCTTCCCGAAAAGGTCCGTAAAACGAACTCGCATACTTCGCCGCATAACTCATAATCGGCAAGTGCGCCCAGTTTTTTTTGTCCGGTCCCTCTCGATCCAAACCAATACGCATGGCTTGGATCATGCCGTCCATCATTCCGCTGGGTGCTAACATATCCGCACCGGCTCTGGCATGGATAAGTGCTTGCATAGCCAGGTTTTCCAGCGTTGCGTCGTTATCGATTTCTTGCGGGCGCAAGAGCGGGGCGGCGTTAGCCCCCCGGTTTGCGTGCCGGAGTACGCCGCAGTGTCCGTGATCGGTGTACTCACAAAAACAAACGTCGGTAATCACGAGCAACTTATCGCCGAGCGTTTGCTTGACGGCACGAACCGCTTGAGCAATGATCCCATTATCGCTCATTGAATCGCTTCCGATGGCATCTTTCGTATCGGGAATGCCGAAGAGGATGATTCCGCCGATACCGAGTGCGCAAGCCTCTTCGGCTTCTTTGACGAGTTCGTCAATAGAGAGTTGAAAGTTGCCCGGCATTGCGGAAATCGGCTGCCGAATGTTCTGTCCGGTGCGCACGAACAGAGGCAGAATCAAACGATCCGGTGAAAGGGTCGTTTCCCGAACCAAACGCCGAATGGCAGGCTCATCACGCAATCGCCGAAGCCGAACAGTGGGAAAAGACATGGTGCAGGGATTGTACCACGTCCAAGGGCAATTTCAACGTGTCCTCCACACAACCCACCGCCCTGAACCGTTTTATTTTTTCCCCAGTGTCCGCTGACGTTGAAAAAATCGGCTCAACACGTTGCCGCACGGTTCCGACAGTACCCCCGACACCACCGAACACTGATGATTCATACGAACATCATTGAGCAGTTTGAAGAGTGACCGCACCGCTCCCGTTTTGGGGTCGTCCGCACCATAGACGACTCTTGGAATCCGTGCCTGTACAATCGCGCCGGCACACATCGGACAGGGTTCGAGCGTAACATAGAGCGTACAATCGTCGAGCCGCCACGAACCCAGTGCTTCGGCAGCCTGTGTGATTGCCAGCATTTCTGCGTGCGCTGTCGGATCGCGCAGTTGCTCTCGTCGATTGTGATCCGAAGCAATCATCCGTCGTTCGCCATGAACGATGACCGCCCCGACGGGCACTTCTCCTTCTTCCGCCGCCGCTTCCGCCTCTTGTAAGGCTAATTGCATGAAATAGTTGAAATCGTCCATGTTCCGAAAGATCGTCCTGAAAAGGCTGAAAATTTCACTACACCGGAGGCTCTTGATTCAATGCGTCCATGGGCTGCCGCATGACGGCGTAGTCGAGACCATTTGGCTGCCCCGTCAGTTGCAAATAGACAAGGGTGGTACCGAGCCAACCGATTGCTATGGTCAAAATTATTCCGACAACGCAGAGGACGATTCCAACAATCGAACACATTCCCAGAACGAACACTGCCACGAGCAACATCCAAAAATTACCCGACGTAATCCGCCACGCATATCGCATCGAATCCATAATCCCCGCATCCTGATCCGCAATGAAAACCTGTGCCAAATACAAACGTATGCTAACCCAGACGCCAGCACACACGCCGATCACGCAACACAGAATGGCTCCGGCAATGAGGACAATCGCCCCAACAGAAGGATCATTATTGGCAAACATGCCCGCAAGGTAAGCGATCAGACATACAATACCTGCCGGTAATAAGATGAGTAGCATGACACCATAGATAATGCAGAAGAAAAGGAGCATAAGCCCGACCATTTTCAGGTACATCATAAATGGCGGAAACATCATGGTCGTTTGAAAACCGACTCCGCCACGCGCAAGGTAGAGGCACTGCCGGATCACTCCAAGCATGATGTACCACTGAATCAGATTTTGGAGAATCGGGAACAAAATCTGATGACACCCCATAATCACGAAGTGAAGTGTGGAAAAACCTTCTGCTCCCCGTATTGCCATTGCTGCAACAGTCATTGCCACGCTGAGCAGAATGAAAATCAAGGTGATTCCAAACATGATCAACCCGACGAGACACATCGTTCCGCAGTTCCGCTTATAGAGTACAAAGGTGTCCTCCAAGAGTTTGCTGAGGTCCAATTTGTAGCCCGGAGTACCGATTAAATTGTGCGTTCCTTCTTGCGTTGCGATTGTCGCACCACAATAGGTACAGAAATTACAGTTGTCCGATGTTTCTGCTCCGCAGTGTTGGCAAATCATTGTCGTTCCGTAGGTTGGAGTGCTACGCCTGTGTAACAGAATCAGTGTAACAGAATAGACTGTCCGTTACCAGTGGTTACCTCTTGTTCATGCAAACCGTACATACCCCCAGGGCAACTCCGCATTGTCGGGGATCGTTTCGTGAACAATCCGATTCACGTCAATCTGCTCTTCGGCAATCGCTTGTTCCCAGCAGTCGCCGCGAAAGTAGTCGTTCCAAGAGTCAAGCCGCGCGCCCAATCGCCATGCACGTTCAATCACTCGACCCAATCGACGATCACCTCGACAGAGCAACGCTTCCAATAAACTCGTCTCCATGTCGTGATATTTTAACGTGATGCCGGTGCGTTTGGAGCGGAGACGCAGATCGTCATGCACATGCAAAAAGTATTTTTGCGTTGCCATGCCAAAACGTTCCCAGGGCGTGTGCGGCTTCGGAACGAAGTTGGAAACATTGGCAATCACTGTAACCGATTTGCCCCGGATTTTGCGTCCCAATCGGGCGATTGATGCTGCCAAATCGACAATGCCGTCGATGTCCGCGTGAGTCTCTTCTGGCAGTCCGCACATGAAATACATCTTGACCCGATTGAAGCCGTTATTGAATGCTGACTCACAACCTGCCAAGAGATGTTCGTTTGTAATCGGCTTGCCGATTCGCCGCCGCATTTCATCGAGTGCCGCCTCCGGTGCCAGTGTCAAGCCCGATGTGCGTTCCGTCGTGAGTTGCTGCATGACTTCGCTCAACTGATGATTGACACGCAGACTCGGCACGGAGACCGAAACATTAATCGGCAAAAGTTCTTGCCGGAGTCCGCACAGCAGTTCATCGAACTTTGGATAATCGCTCGTCGAAAGCGAAAGGAGCGACACTTCATTGGAACCGCTTGCCAAACAGGACTCTTTGGCAATACGGACAACGGATTCCGGCGAGCGAGTGCGGATCGGACGCTTTTGTACGGTACTGACGCAAAACTTGCACCGACCGGGACAGCCTCGCATAATCTCGATGGCAACGCGGTCTTGCACACATTCGACGGTCGGCACGATTCGCAACGTCGGCGGGTCGAAAGCGTCGATGTCGGCAACGACGGCGGGGCGGACGAATTCGGACACACCGGGTTCGGTTGGACGGGGACGAAATCTCCCCTCCAAGGTAGGTTGCCGACCGCCGGGCGGCAACGTCGGCGATAGCCGACTGGCACCCGGAATACTTTCC